>ENA-UPXC01000518-UPXC01000518.1-human-gut-metagenome-genome-assembly--contig:-NODE-518-length-64337-cov-13.333458_pt1 | contig 64337 bp, 58 predicted proteins | sample MGYA00250047_ERZ773371 | MGnify/ENA primary metagenome ERZ773371 (study PRJEB29103, sample SAMN06111975) | human gut metagenome | biome: human gut; feature: ankylosing spondylitis patient; material... | reverse complement strand
TCGGAAAGCCGTGTGAGGGAGAACCTCATGCACGGTTTGATGAGGGGCGGATGAAATTTTCATCCGCCTACTCTACACGAATGACTTGCGAGAGGACGCTTATACATGCCCAGTCAACGCTGTGAATCGCACCACAGAATCTGCAATTTACGTTATGGAACTCGCGGTTATGGGATGAGTACCTACAGGATTCCCTCTAAACGCTTAAATACTTCATCAGAAGATTTGCAAGGTCGGGGGATTGGGCGGCTTCTCCGGGGCTGCGTCCCTCTCCGTAAGCAATCCGGCAATCCATTCTTTGAGATTGCCGATCTGCGCCCGGATTTCCTTAATCATGCGGTTTGCTTTCTGGATATTACGGTTAAGCTCGCCTTTCTCGTAAAGCTCCACGCTGTTCCACAAGGCAGAATGGTCAGAGAAAGAGGGCGGGGCATGGAGCGGCAGCATGATTTCCGTATGGACGCCGCCGCCCTTGCGGGTGGTATTATAACTTAGTATCCCTCGTTCACAACTTCCCATGTTCCATTATTCAGTTGTAAAGTGATTGTGCGATTAGGCTCTTGAATGACTCCATCCTTGCTTGCACAAACAGAAAAAATAATTTTATTTTCTGTCTGGCTCTTTAATTCCAAAGAAACAACTTCAAAGACTGTATTCTCATAATAGGCTCTGGCTGCTTCATCTGCTATTTTCAACTCATCATTGGGTGCTGCTTTTGTAATAGAAATTAAATTGCCAATCGGGGGAGTCGATTCTTGAAAAATGTCCGAGCAGACTATTTGTACCCGCGTACCAATTTTTAATTCCCAATCTTTTTGTTCCTCTGTCAATTCAAACAGCACTTTATCATAGCTTAGTCCTGAATTTTCCTCGACATCAACAAGAATAATGGGAACTAAACTTTCAATCACATTGTCAATGATTGTTCCTGTGAAAGTAATACTATTTGGAATGACAATTTGCTCTGGTTCATTCGGATCTGCTTCTTTGTAATTATCCTCTATAACAGGTGCGGCACCGATTGCTTCGCTATCAGGACGATTTATAAAAGTATCTTCGTCGCTGATTTGGTAATCATCAAAGGACGCAAAAAATCTACCGTCGTCTAACAGAGAGATTGTAATTGCCTTTGTTGTAGTTTTTCCGTTTTCAAATGTAATCTCCATGACGATAATATCATTCCGCATTTCCTCCGGCAAAGCTGCAATCGTACTGTCCTCATTGTCAGTCAGTTCCCGAATGATAGCATTAGGCACCCAGCTAATCGTCAAATAATAATATTCGCTTTCGTCCTCCCCATAGGCAACGGTAAAGTTCTGGGCGTTCCCATATTCATCTCTTTTTTCTGTCCAGTCCAAAAAATTGATTTGCTGGTTTTTGCAAGAAAAACGGACTGTAGCAATATCTTTGCCAGAAAGATAGAACATCAACGGCTGTCCTTTCATCTCTCCGCTATCGCTGATTGTGCCGCTATTCATTACTGCTCCGGCTGTAGTAATTTCTTCATCTGTGCCATAAGCGTAAGCCGATACAATCATGCCGCCAGAAAAAGGGGCAAGTATGCCGCCTACGGCAATCACGATTGCGAAACAAGCCGCAACCGCGCCCAATTTAATCCAAAAGGGCTTTTTATTTTTCTTTTTCTTATAATGGATAGCTTCATCAACATACTTGCTGCCAAGCTCGCTCATGGCTTCGGAAAATTTCTTTGAGTTCATACGAATACCTCTCTTTCGATTAAATAGTCTTTCATTTTCTGACGGATACGGGTCAGCCGGACGGAGACATTTTTCTCCGAAAGCCCTACAAACCCGGCTATGTCCTTACAGCTATCAGAAAACCAGTAACGGCGCATGAAGATAACGCGATTTTCGACAGTCAGCGTGTCCAAAAAACTTTCGATAATACGGGCTAATTCTCTGACTTCAATCTCGGCTTCTATCGTGTTTGGGTCTGCTATGCAGGCTTCGATTTCCTCCATAGCAATCGTGTAGTGGCTGCTTCGTTTTGCAGCTTCCTTTTTGTAATAAATCTTCAATGAAATGTTCCGAACGATTTTACAGATATAAGTTAGCAGTGGGTTGGGGCGCACCGGGGGAATTGCGTTCCATGCTCCTAAATAAGCGTCATTGACACATTCCTCTGCGTCCTGCCTGTTGTTCACGATATTGTTCGATAGCTTGTGGCAGACTTTACCGTATTTTATATCCAGCTCCCGTATGCCTTGCTCTGAACGCTCGAAAAACAACTCAATAATTTTTTCATCTTCTATCATCACACCGCCTCCTTTCCGGCTACACCTATATACTACGGTTTCAACGGCGAATACTACATCAAATCCAAAAATTTTTCAAAAAAATTATATCACACTTTTGGAATGGGGCGTAGCAAGGTGTTTGAATGTGCTTTTGCCGCTTTTTCATGCAAGCTCCTTTCTGCGCCCCTGTTACGCAATAGGGGCATTTTCCAGGTGTTTTCTCCGGCTCTTGACCGTCAAGCATAGATTAGCTCATATTTTACGATTTCTTCTGCCTGTGCCTTGCAAGCGTTCATCAGCCCTACCCACTTCATAGGGTCAGCGGCTTTCAATTCCTCGATAGCTCCCGCGCTCTTGGCAAGCTCCGGCATGATAAGGTCAATCCGGCTCGCTCGTCGTCATGGGAAAGACGTTCATATAGTGCTGTGATTTTGCCTTTGTCCGGCTGCTTTTTCATAGGGTGTAACCTCCTTTCTTTATAGGCACTCATCCAATAACCGGAGTTCCACAACGTAAATCGCAGACTTTGTGGTGCAGTTCATACGTTGATCGGGCATGTATAAGCGTCCTCCCACAAGGCATTCACAGTGTAAAGAAAAAGAAAAATCGTGCAAACAAATATTATTTTCTTCGTGAGCTATGGAGATAAGACTCTTTAGAGGCTTATCGGAATGTTCAGCGAACAGAAACATAATATTTCGTTTGTACGATTTTTCTTTATAATCAACATATATGATATGCCTTGTGAGAGGTCGCTTATATCTGCCCTTCACAACCTACAAAAGCACCACAAAATCTGCAACATTACGTTATGAAACTCCGGTCAGATATTACTCAGCCAGATTTCCGGTATAAAGCTGATAGTATTTTCCATGTTCTTCCATCAACTGCTCATGGCTGCCGCGTTCAATGATGCGCCCCTGCTCTAAGACCATGATACAGTCACTGTTGCGGACAGTGGAGAGACGGTGTGCGATGACAAAAGTCGTACGTCCGCGCATCAGTTTATCCATACCATCCTGTACGATTTTTTCCGTTCTGGTATCGATGGAGGAGGTTGCCTCATCGAGGATCAGGACAGGAGGATCAGCAATGGCGGCACGGGCGATCGCAAGCAGCTGGCGCTGTCCCTGGCTTAAGTTTGCGCCGTCTCCGGTCAGCAATGTGTTGTAGCCATCCGGAAGCTGATGGATGAAGGTGTCTGCATTTGCAAGTTTTGCAGCAGCGATGACTTCTTCGTCTGTCGCATCCAGTTTTCCGTAACGGATATTTTCCATTACAGTTGCGGTAAATAGATGGGTATCCTGCAATACGATTCCAAGGGAATGACGCAGGTCGTCTTTTTTGATCTTATTAATGTTAATGCCGTCGTAGCGGATCTTGCCATCCTGAATATCGTAGAACCGGTTGATCAGGTTTGTGATCGTTGTTTTTCCGGCACCGGTACTTCCAACGAAAGCGATCTTCTGTCCTGGAGTGGCAAAAAGGTCTACGTTGTGCAGAACCATTTTGTCAGGATTGTATCCAAAATCGACATCATCAAATACCACATCACCCTTTAACTCAATGTAGTCGACAGAACCGTCTGCCTGATGCACATGCTTCCATGCCCACATTCCGGTACGCTCGCTGCACTCTGTAATCTGGCCATTTTCCTTTTTCGCACGCACTAAAGTCACGTATCCCTCGTCCGTTTCTGGTTTTTCATCCAGCAGATTGAAGATTCGCTCGGAACCTGCAAGCGCCATGACGATATTGTTGATCTGCATGCTTAACTGGTTGATCGGCTGGCTGAAGCTCTTATTGAATGTGAGGAAGCTTGCTAGTTTACCGAGGGTGAAACCGCCTACACCTTCCAGGGCGAGGATGCCGCCGACTAAGGCGACCAGAACATAACTTACATTTCCAAGCTGTGCATTGATCGGCATTAAGATATTACCAAATTTGTTCGCGTTATCAGCACTTTCAAATAACTGGTCATTCAGCTTGTTGAAGTCTGCAATACTTTCTTCCTCATGGGTAAAGACCTTTACTACCTTCTGGCCATTCATCATCTCTTCAATATAACCGTTGACCGTAGCGATATCACGCTGCTGGGCGATAAAGTACTTGGCACTGGCGCCACCTACCACTTTGGTGGCATAGAGCATGACTCCAACCATAAAAAGTGTGATGATCGTCAGTGGGATGTTTAAAACGATCATGGCGCCAAGGACACTGACAATCGTAACCGCACTGTTTAAAACCTGCGGGATACTCTGACTGATCATCTGGCGCAGGGTATCAATATCGTTCGTATAGGTTGACATAATATCACCATGTGGGTGAGTGTCAAAGTAACGGATCGGGAGTCCTTCCATATGGATGAACATATCGTTTCTTAAGTTCCGGAGTGTTCCCTGTGTGACGTATACCATAATTTTGGACTGTGCAAAGGAAGCAAGCACACCACACGCATAGAAAATTGCAACGCGTCCGATCGCATGGGCGAGTTCCGTGAAATCAGGGGAGGCCTGTTTTGTTAATGGAATGATGTAATCGTCGATCAGTGTCTGCATGAATAAGGTACCCTGTACACTCGAAAAAACAGTGATAAACAGGCAGATCACGACAACGATACATGCAAAGCCATAGTTCTTAAAAATATAAGAGAGCAGGCGCAGCAGTAGTTTTCCCGGATTTGCAACATTTGGTCTTGGTCCGCGTGCATTGCCACGCATAGGTCCATGATTTTTTTCTGCCATTATTTTGCACCTCCTTCATCAAAATCACCGCTTCCCTGTGTCTGGGATTCATATACTTCGCGGTAAATCGCATTTGTTTCCATAAGTTCTTCATGGGAACCGAAGCCGTCCACAACGCCGTTGTTCAATACAATGATGCGGTCTGCATTCATGACAGAGGAGATCCGCTGCGCAATGATAAGTTTTGTCGTATTTGGGATCTCTTCGGCAAATGCCTTACGGATTTTTGCATCGGTTGCCGTATCAACCGCACTGGTACTGTCGTCTAAAATTAAAATTTTCGGGTTCTTTAACAGTGCTCTTGCGATACACAGACGCTGTTTCTGTCCACCGGAGACATTGGAACCACCCTGTTCAATGTGCGTGTTATAGCCATCCGGAAAACGGTTGATAAATTCGGAAGCGCAGGCAAGGTCGCAGGCATGCCGGCATTGTTCATCGGTTGCATCCGGGTTTCCCCAGCGGAGATTGTCATAGATCGAGCCGGAGAAAAGCACATTATTCTGTAATACAACGGACACTTCGTTACGCAGTGTGTCGAGGTCATAGGAGCGGACATCTTTACCGCCAACGTAGACGGCACCAGCCGATACATCATACAGACGGCTGATCAGGTTGACTAAGGAAGATTTCGAACTTCCCGTTCCGCCGATGATACCGATGGTCTCGCCTGAGGCGATGGAGAGATTGATATCGTCTAAAACAGGGGTATCAGAGGTTTTATTGTATCGGAACGTCACATGGTCAAAGCGGATGCTTCCGTCGGTTACTTCATGGTCCGGTTTTTCCGGGTTTGTGATATCACTCTTCTCATTTAATACTTCACAGATACGCTCAGCACTTGCGATACTCATGGTGATCATGACAAAAACCATGGAGAGCATCATGAGGTTCATCATAATGTTCATGCAGTAAGTGAGAAGGCTCATCAATTCACCGGTGGTAAGAGAATTTACCACGATCATTTTGGCACCGATCCAGCTGATCAGGATGATGCAGGTATACACGGCAGCCATCATGACGGGATTATTAAATACGATAACGCCCTCTGCTTTGACAAACATTTTGTAAATATTTTCACTTGCTTTTTTGAAACGGTCCTTTTCAAAATCTTCACGGACGTAGGCTTTTACCACGCGGATCGCAGAGACATTTTCCTGGACAGATGCGTTTAAGTCATCATATTTCGGAAATACCTGGGTAAAATATTTATGAGCCCTGACTGTGATAAAAGCAAGTATGATACCAAGTAAGATCACTGCTGCGAGGTAGATACAGGCAAGTTTTGCATTGATAAAAAAAGCCATGATCATGGCACAGACCAGAGTGATCGGTGCGCGGACGCACATGCGCAGGATCATCTGATAAGCCATCTGGATGTTGGTGACATCTGTGGTCAGTCTTGTGACAAGCCCTGCGGTGCTGAATTTGTCAATATTGGAGAAAGAGAATGTCTGGATATTTTCATACATTGCCTTTCTTAAGTTGCGGGCAAAACCGGTAGAGGCTCTCGCACCGTATTTTCCCCCCATCACACCTGCAAAAAGAGAGACACAGGCAGTCACGATCATCAGACCGCCCATCACGTAGATATGATGGATATCGCCCTTTTCCACACCGTTATCGATAATGGATGCCATCATGAGAGGTATGACCGTCTCCATGAGAACTTCTAAGATCATGAAGACCGGAGTAAGAAAAGAGTCCTTTTTAAACTCTTTTATTTGTGCTCCAAGAGTTTTTAACATATTTTCACATCCTTTTCTAAATTATTGTTGATTTTTATTTGTTAGTGTGCTAACTATATATTTATACGGCATTCGTCTGTGAATGTCAACAATGAATTTTCGAAGGGAAAAAAGAAGAAAAATGAGACACGAAGACAATGTGGGATATAAAATGCGGTTGATCCATAACCGCATTCATAAGCAGATGGAAGCGAAAAGGATCGAGAATGAAGGCAATATCACAGGAATGCAGCGGTGGACACTCGGTTACCTGAATGACCATGCGGATACGGAAATCTATCAGAAAGACATTGAACAGGAATTTAAAGTGTCCCGTGCAACGGCTTCTAACATGCTTCAGCTGATGGAGCGGAAAGGACTGATCGTGCGGGAGTCAGTAAGCTGCGATGCGAGATTAAAAAAGATTTCCCTGACAGAAAAAGCAAAAAATATGGTTGCAAAGTCGGATGCAGATATCCGGGAGATGGAGCAGCTCATCACAAAAGGCTTTCATAAGGAAGAAACAGAACAGCTAAAGCATTATCTCGACCGGATCATGGAAAATATCGGCGTGGCGGAAGACTGTTGTGGCAGAAAGTGTAAAAGTGGTGCAAAAGAGCAGAAAAACCACAATATATAGTGTTTTTCTTCTATCATAAAAAAGTGACGATTTATTTGATGTATTTTTGTACAGAATAGATAAAGGTAGCATGGATACTGGGTTTGCGTGGTGTCCGCTGCCTTTTTTGTTTACATAATGCTCCACATAATATAGTTATACATATTGACAAGAACACAATATGTTGTATATAATAAATCTCGGCAGCAATCGTTGGAACACTGCCCTGACAAATAATTTCTTACAATTGAAACTATAGTGAAAATTGTTTATTAGATAGGAGAGTAAAACAAAGATATGAAAATTATCAAACGAAGCGGAATGGAAGACACCTTTGACATTAAAAAGATCGAGGCAGCGATCCGCAAAGCAAATGAAAGTGTCATTGATTATGAAAAGCTGACAGAGGAGAAGATCCAGGAGATCCTTGCCAATGTGGAGAAGGCATGTGAGAATATGAAACGTTCTCCAAGTGTGGAAGAGATTCAGGATATGGTGGAAAACCAGATCATGAACCAGCGCGCATTCAATGTGGCACGTAATTATATCACTTATCGTTATAAGAGGGCTCTGGTCCGTAAATCCAACTCTACCGATGAACAGATCTTAAGTTTATTAGAGTGCAATAATGAGGAAGTAAAACAGGAGAATTCCAATAAGAACCCTACTGTCAACAGTGTACAGCGTGACTATATGGCAGGAGAGGTGAGCAAGGATATTACCAGAAGATTCTTATTAGATGGAGATATCGTAGAAGCGCATGAGCAGGGAATTATCCATTTCCATGATGCAGATTATTTTGCACAGCATATGCATAACTGCTGTCTTGTAAATTTAGAGGACATGCTCCAGAACGGCACAGTGATCAGTGAGACGATGATCGACCGTCCAAAGAGCTTTTCTACTGCATGCAATATTGCAACACAGGCAATCGCACAGATTGCAAGCTCCCAGTATGGCGGACAGAGTATTTCACTCTCACATCTGGCACCATTTGTGGATGTGAGCCGTCAGAAGTTCCGCAAGACTGTTCGCGAGGAACTGACAGCTACCGGCATTGAGCCGACAGAAGAGATGGTAAACAAGATCGCTGAGATGCGTGTCAAGGAAGAAATCAACCGTGGTGTTCAGATGATCCAGTATCAGGTGATCACGCTTATGACAACCAATGGACAGGCTCCATTTGTGACAGTATTTATGTATCTCGATGAAGTTCCGGAAGGACAGCTTCGTGATGACCTTGCAGCAGTGATCGAGGAAGTATTACATCAGAGAATCCAGGGTGTCAAGAATGAAAAAGGTGTATTTATCACACCGGCGTTCCCGAAACTCATCTATGTATTAGAGGAAGACAATATCCGAGAGGGAAGCCGTTACTGGTATCTGACCAGACTTGCAGCAGAGTGTACTGCAAAGAGAATGGTACCGGATTATATCTCTGAGAAGATCATGAAAAAACTCAAACAGGGCAACTGTTATACCTGTATGGGATGCCGCTCTTTCTTGACCGTATATAAGGACGAAAATGATAAATTCAAATTCTACGGAAGATTCAATCAGGGTGTCGTTACCTTAAACCTTGTGGATGTGGCATGTTCTTCCGGAAGAGATATGAACAAGTTCTGGGAACTTATGGATGAGAGACTGGAACTCTGTCACAGAGCATTAATGGCAAGACATGAGAGATTAAAAGGAACTCCTTCGGATGTGGCGCCGATCCTTTGGCAGAATGGTGCACTGGCACGTCTGAAAAAGGGCGAGACCATTGATAAATTATTATATGGTGGATACTCTACCATTTCCCTCGGATATGCGGGACTTTGTGAGTGTACCAGATATATGAAGGGAGTTTCCCACACAGATCCGGATGGCACACCATTTGCATTGGAAGTCATGCGTCATCTGAACGATGCATGTGCAAAATGGAAAGCGGAGCATAACATTGATTTCAGCCTGTATGGCACACCATTGGAGTCAACAACTTATAAATTTGCAAAGTGCTTACAGAAACGTTTTGGAATCATTCCGGGTGTTACAGATAAGAACTACATTACAAACAGCTATCACGTACATGTGACGGAGGAAATGAGCGCATTCGATAAGCTGAAATTCGAATCCCAGTTCCAGGAGCTTTCTCCGGGCGGAGCGATCAGTTATGTGGAAGTTCCGAACATGCAGAACAATCTGGATGCTGTTCTTTCGGTTATGCAGTACATTTATGATAATATTATGTACGCAGAGTTGAACACCAAGAGTGATTATTGTCAGGAATGTGGTTACTCCGGAGAGATCAAAATTGTGAATGACAAAGATGGAAAATTAGTCTGGGAGTGTCCGAATTGCGGAAACCGCGATCAGAATAAAATGTCTGTTGCAAGACGTACCTGCGGTTATATCGGAACACAGTTCTGGAATCAGGGAAGAACACAGGAGATCAAGGAGCGTGTCCTCCATCTGTAAAAGCAACAGTATAAAGTAATATAAAAATTCAGGCGGAGCGGGAATTTATCCCGCTTCGTTTCAACTTATCATAAAGGAAATCATACAATGAATTATGCGAATATAAAAACTTATTCGATCGAAAATGGAACAGGCGTAAGAGTGTCGCTGTTTGTATCCGGCTGCACCCATCATTGCAAGGGATGTTTCAATGAGGAAGCCTGGGATTTTTCTTATGGAAAACCATTTACAAAAGAGACGGAAGATGAGATCATCCACGATTTAGAGCCGGACTATATGGCAGGCATCACGCTGCTCGGTGGAGAGCCGATGGAACCTGTGAACCAGAGAGTGCTGGTAAATCTGTTAAAGCGCATCCGCAAAGAACTGCCGGATAAAACCGTCTGGATCTACACCGGATACCTCTATGAGGATCTTCTGCCGGGAGGAAGGGCGAACTGTGAAGTGACAGAGGAAATGTTATCTTACTGTGATATTCTGGTGGATGGACCATTTGTTCTGGAAAAGAAAAACATTTCATTAAAATTCCGTGGTTCCGAGAATCAGAGGATCATCCAGCTTTCAGCCACAAGGGATGCCGGTAAAGTGATTCTTGCGATGGAATAGCAAACTGTGATATGATGAACACTGGCAGAAAAATGAACAGAGAAATTCTGGTTTCAGAAATAAGGGGAGCAGAGAGATGAAAATTACGTGGAAGACATTTCTGGCGGTGTCTGCCTATTGGGCAGGCGTCTTTGGATGGTTTTATATAGGAGTCTGGCAGGTGTTGAAAAAACCGGTGCATTCCGTGATACTGGCACAGATTGCAGGACATCTTTCGATAGGACTTTTGATCGGCGCACTCATACAGGGATTTTTGTATCTGTCCCTGGCAGGTGGTATCTGGTGTGTCGGTTATATGATCAGTGAATATTTCAAAGAAAGCAAATAAGGATAAACAGATGATTTTACGAGTACCTTCTTATTATAAAACATTTCAGTGCATTGCAGATAAATGTGAACACAGTTGCTGCATTGGCTGGGAGATTGATATTGATGAGGATTCCTATGATTATTACATGGGGATTGAGGGAGCGTTTGGAGAGCGCCTGAAAGAGCAGACGGTGACAGAAGATGAGGAACACAGCTTTGTATTACGGAAAAACGGCTGGTGCCCATTTTTAGATCAGAACAAATTATGCGATATTTACAGCGAACTTGGCGAGGAGGCTTTGTGTGAAGTCTGCACCGAGTATCCACGTTTTGTTGTGGAGTACGGCGATGTCAGGGAAAAATCTTTGAGTGTGTCCTGTGAAGAAGTAGGACGCATTATTTTTTCTGATGAGGGTAAAATGTCTTATGAAGATATCGAACTGCCGGATCTTGGAATTGAAGATGAATTTTACGAGGATGAGGAGGAAGAACCTTTCGAGGAAGATATGGAGGAGTTCTGTTCTCATTTAGAGGAGTACCGGACACAGGCGGTTGCCATTTTACAGAACCGGGAAAAGAGTATTGACGACAGGATCAGGGAGTATCTGAAATTCTGTGAAAAATTGCAGAATGTGGTGGAAAATCCAGAGGAAGAACTGTGGGAGCCGATGGAATATTTTCATGTCCGTATGGAGATGTTCGATGAACTTGAGAATGTCAACGAGGAATGGATGGAAGTAAAACAGCGGGTGCGTGATTTCTTTGAGACACATTCTTACACCGAGGCACTTGAGGAATATAAAAAGTCCGGCGATTACAATGAAATCTGGTATGAACATATTCTTGTTTATTTTACATACCGGTATTTTATGCGTGCATGGTATGACGGAAATGTTCTGGCAAAAGCACAGTTCGCAATTGTGGGATTTTTAGTGATCCGCGATATGGATATTGTACGATATTTTGCCAATGGAAAAAGTTTCAAGTTGGACGACCGGATTGCGAATGCAAGAATTTTTTCAAGGGAAGTGGAACATTCGGAGGAGACGTTAGAGATTCTGGAAGATGATATTTCTTTTGATGAAGCTTTTCATGTAAAGCATCTGCTTGGACAGATATAAAAAATAGCCGGGTGACAGAGTACCGGATAGCTTTGCGCTATCGTTCTGTTCAGCCGGCTATTAGTATCTGCCTGTAATGAAATGCAGGAAGGATACTGGTTTTTTACCTTCTGCTTTTGTCTCTGTAAGGTATTTCTCATAGTAAAGAATTACTTCACCGAAAGACATTGCTGGATCGATTGTATACATATGCTCGCCTCCTTATATTTGATTTCTTTTCTTGTTTTCGAGGCTAGTATAGTACTGACTTTGGGAAAAGTCAACAAAAAAAGTGTGAATAATTTGTTGAGTATTCACAAAAATACAATTTTGGGGTAAAAAGTAAAAAGAAGGCAAAAACGAAGAAAAAAGAATACAAAAATGGGGTAAGGGAGAACACAAAAGAGTTTTATGCAGCGGAGTGACGAAGAGATTTACGAAGAACAGGAGCGCAGAAGAATACAGGCGCGGAGAGAGCGGAGAAGAAAGAGACGAAAGCAGCAGATTATTTTTCGGGCAGTGACGTTTATCGTTTTTTTTCTTGCATTGCTTCTTATTGTAATGCTGGTGCATAAAGTGTCAGAAAAATCAGCAGCAGAGGAGGCAGTGGTATCAGAGCCTGTCAAGTATGTTGAGAAATCTCCGGATTTTGCGGTAGAGCTGCTGACGGTCAATGAGTATTCCAGACCGGGAACAGAACTTGCGCAGGTAAATGGGATAGTCGTCCATTATACGGCAAATCCGGGAACGACAGCGGAACAGAACCGCAGTTATTTTGAAAGTCTGGCAGAGACAGGGGAGACGCATGCCAGCAGCCATTTTATCATTGGAATCAGTGGGGAAATCATTCAGTGCATTCCATGTAATGAGATCTCTTATGCATCCAATGACAGAAACAGCGATACCATTTCGATAGAATGCTGTATTCCAGATGAGAGCGGAAAGTTTACAGATGAAACTTACCAGTCATTGGTCGAACTTGTGGCATGGCTTATGGGGCGGTATGAACTGACTGCGGACGACGTGATCCGACATTATGATGTGACAGGAAAAGATTGTCCGAAATATTTTGTCGAAAACAGTAATGCATGGTCGGATTTCAAGACGGACTTATTGACATATATCGATACCTACGGTATTGAAAAAACACAGGAAATAAATTAGAATAGCTTATGAACCGGACTTTTTTGTTGCAAAAAACAAAATAATGACGGAAACAATCGGATAAAGGGTTAATATAAGAAAATATGTTAGAAAATGAATTTCATAAATTAGAAGAAAAAAAGGAAATCAGAACGACGATCAGTCAGATCAGAAAAGAGATCAAGAAGCAGGACAGTAAAAAAGCATTTTTGGAACTGCTCCAGGGAAAAGAGTCCATGATCGTTGATTTCTTATCAGAGGAAGATGCAAAGACAAGGAAAAATACAGCACTTCTGATTGGGGATTTAAAGCTTGAACAGGCAAAAGAAGCACTGATCGCAGCCTATCTGAATGAGACAACACTATATGTGAAAAGTGCTTATCTGACAGCTCTTGGAAAGCTTGATGTCAGGGAAAATCTTGAATTCTTTAAAAACCGTCTGCAGGAAGTAAAAAATCAGCAGGTGCCTGCTGAGGAACAAAAACATCAGGGCGAAGAGATCCGGGAGTTAAATGAGATCATACTGAAAACGGAAGGGGCAAAAAAACATCAGTTTACCGGTTTTCAGATGCCGCATGAGATGCTGCTTCTCACAAACCGGGAGCAGAGGGAGGTCACGTTTTCCGAAGTAAAGGAGATCGGGGCTTCGGTACAGAGAAAGGCAGAGCTGCATCCATTGGGAGTACTGGTTTTTTCGAAAGAAGTGACTCCATTTACAAAGCTTCGCACTTACCGGGAATTATTGTTTCCTATTCACACAAATGAAAGAATCCCTGCAATGCCGCACAGGGCGGCAGAATTATTATGGCATTCGGATCTCTATGCATTTCTGACGGAATGCCATGAGGGAGATGCACCATTTTTCTTCCGTCTGGAGGTAAAGAGTGCAGAGCCGAAAACAGAGTTTGTGAAAAAATTAGGTGCGTCACTGGAAAAAAAATCTGACTGGAAATTGGCAAATTCGACCACGGATTATGAGATTGAGATACGTCTGATCGAGGCGAAGGATGGAAGCTTTGTTCCATTTTTGAAATTATATTCCATGAAGATGAAGCGGTTTGCCTACCGGAAAAATGCGATTGCAATGTCCATCCATCCGGCAACGGCGGCGATGCTCATGTATCTGGCAAAACCATATCTGAAAGAAAATGCACAGATTTTAGATCCGTGCTGCGGTGTTGGAACAATGCTGATCGAGCGCGATATCTTAGTTCCGGCAAGGGAAAAATATGGAATTGACATTTTCGGTGATGCGATTGACATGGCAAGAGAGAATGCAGCACTTGCCGGAGAGAAGATCAACTTTATCCACCGGGATTATTTTGATTTTAAGCATGATTATAAGTTTGATGAGATCGTTACCAATATGCCGGTAAAAGGAAAGAAAGCAAAAGAGGATATGGATGCATTTTATGCCCGCTTTTTTGAAAAGTCTAAGAGTCTGCTGGCTGAGGATGGAATCATTATCATGTATTCCAATGAGGTAGGGTTTGTAAAAAAACAACTGCGGCTGCAGCCGTGCTACAGGCTGATCCAGGAGTATACGATCCGGAAAAAGGATTCGTACTGTCTGTTTATTATAGGAATGAAATAACAATTTAAGGGGTAACAGGGATATGGCTTTTACAGCGGGCAAAAGCAAAGAAATTGAGGGAAAATCAAATGACTGGCTGTTAGATCAGTCTTTAATGCAGAGCATGCAGGACCGGTTCTGCGATGCTAACAATGTATACATGGTATGCCTGAATGCACAGAACGGGGTTGTGACAAAAGCATATGGAACAAAAGAGGAATTGGAATATGTGTACAGCAAAGCGGGCAGGGAGCGTCATGTTTCGCTTTTGGACAAAATGACCGGACACAGCATTGAGAGTGTGGTGGAGGAACCGTTAGATACAGATTCTATCAAAATGAGCGGTGTGGCGATCCACGTCAGCGGCGAGACAATCGCAGTCTGGATCGTGATCGGTATCATGGATAACAGTACGGAAGATATTCCGGATTATATGATGCGGACAAGTCCGGAGCGCTATTACAAATCGTTGGAGTTTTTAGAATCACTCTCAAAACAGATTTTTGCAGTAAAAATGGAGGAAGTGTTAGCACAGGAAGCTTTTAACAAAAGCAGGGAATCTGAGACACAGATGAAGGAACAGCTGCACAGAAATGAAGCAATGACTTCCATTTTAAAAATGCTTGAGTCAGAAAACAGTTTTACAAAAATTGTGGACGACATTTTAAAAGATGCCTGCGAGTATCTGGGGATTTCGGCAGGAGCACTGCTCCGGGAAAATCAGGAGCAGAAGACGGTGGATATGATCTGCGAGTATGCCGGCGGGGGACGTGAGCCGCAGATGGCAAAGGAGCAGGGAGTCCCGAAAGAAGAACTTCCGTTTTTTAATGGAAAGCCGTATATGATCTCGTCGGATTCCATGATGCCGGAGGGATTTGCACGTCTGTTTGCACAGAAAAAACTGACAGCGGCTGTTTTTCTCCCGGTGGAGGTGAACGGACATGTGGGCATGTATCTCTGTTTTTGTGAAAGTGAGAAAAAGAAAAAATGGGAAAATGCGGATGTTAAATTTATCAATGACGTAAAACGTATTATCCAGACAATTTTAACCAAACGTATCACGAAAAATTCGCTTGCAAGTTCCTATGCATCTTTAGAGGCAATCCTTGAAAATGTGGGATGTGCAATTTATGTAAGAGATCCACAGACCGGACATATTCTGTATGCAAACGAGAAATATCAGAAATTCTTTAAAAAGACGTTGGAGGAACTTCCACTCAGCCCTGTCAGCTTACAGGATGCGACCGAGACAAAAAACGGTCTGTTCCGGGAAATTTATTCCGAGAAGGAAAACCGATGGTTTGACTGCTACAGCACCCATATCCAGTGGGTGGATGGAAGAAAAGTGACACTCTGTACAATTTATGATGTCACAGATAAAAAACTGTACCAGCAGAAAATCGAGAAACAGGCAAACAATGATTTCCTGACCGGATTATACAACCGTATGCGCTGCGAGCAGGATCTGCAGCATTTTGTCGAAGATACGCATGAATCCGGTGGAGAGGGAGCACTTTTATATATTGATCTGGACGACTTCAAACATATCAATGACGGATTGGGACATCAGTATGGCGATATCCTGCTGAAAAATATTTCTTCCGGATTGAAGCAGATCCCGGGTGTGAATGACAATTGTTACCGCATGGGTGGCGATGAATTTATTATACTGATCTCACATAAGGTATATCCTAATCTGCATAATATCATTGACCGGATCAAGGCAGAATTTGCAAGACCGTGGAGGTTAAAAGGAACGGAGTATTACTGCACCATGAGTATGGGAGTTGTACGTTTTCCAACCGATGGGGATACCGTGGAGGAACTGATCAAAAAAGCGGATATTGCGATGTATGATGCAAAATGTGCGGGAAAAAACCGTGTTGCCTATTACGATGAAAATGTGATCTCCACATCTTTCAAACGGCTGGATCTGGAGAAAAATATGCGCAATGCGACCAGAAATGCGTTTGATGAATTTGAAGTTTATTATCAGCCGATCACGGATATTTCAAAACCGGGAATGCCATGCTCCGGTGCAGAAGCACTGATCCGCTGGAATTCGAGGGAACTTGGCGTGATCTCACCGACAGAGTTTATCCCACTGGCTGAGTATTTAGGGTTGATCAATCCGATCGGAAGCTTCATCTTAAGGGAGGCCTGTATGCGCTGCAAATACTGGAATGATATGGGGCATCCGGATTATAAGGTCAATGTCAATCTGTCTGTTGTACAGCTATTGCAGAATGATATTGTGGAGCAGATTGCTGAGGTCATCAGCGAGACAGGGATCGATCCAAAGAATCTGACATTGGAAGTGACCGAAAGTCTGGCGATCAACGATATGAACCGCATGAAAAAGATTCTTGCGGATATCAAAAAACTTGGTGTGCGTGTGGCTTTAGATGATTTCGGAACCGGATACTCTTCACTGAACCATATCCGGGAAATGCCGATCGATGTGATCAAGATCGACCGGTGCTTTATTATTGATATCGGAAAGGATGATTTTTCCAATGCTTTTGTTAAAATGGTGGCGGAATTGGCATCCGCCATTGATGTCAATGTCTGTGTAGAGGGAGTGGAGACGAAAGAGCAGCTGGATATTCTTATGGGAAGCAAGATCCAGCTGATCCAGGGCTTTTATTTTGGAAGACCGATGACGGCGAGAGAATTTGAGGAGAAGTATTTATAATCCTGTAACCTCTGATACGGTGAGCACGTTGTCGTGTACCTGAAAGCGGATGTTGTAATTTCCATAGGTGAGCCCCCAGATGCGGCTGTTGTCGTGGATGAACCGGTCTCTTGGATCCTGGGATAAAAGCTCTGACAACAGTTTCCGGTCAGCTTCCGGGATCTTTTGCAGCAGATGGTCTGGAAAAATAACTTCTAACTGTTCACTGCTTACGGATAAAGCAAAACCTCCTGTGGCTTCCGGGTGGCTGTCGATATGCGGCAGATAAGGCTTGATGTCGTAAATGGGAGTGCCATCTAACATATCAATACCGGATACTGTGATAATGGGACCGAGCTTTTCGCCCATTGTGACAGATTCCAGTTTTACGGAAGACAAACCAATCGGGTTAGGACGGAAAGGGGAGCGTGTTGCAAAAATACCCATACGCACTTTTCCACCGAGCCGCGGCGGTCTGACGGTGGCAGACCAGTGATCTTTTTTTGCTTTGGAAAATCCCCATACAAGCCAGAGGTGGGAGAAGTCATTAAGCCCCCGGATGGCATCAGCATTTCTGTATTCCGGGGAAAAAACAATCGTTCCCTGCAATCCCCCGACAAGTCCGCTCTGTCTTGGAATCCCAAACTTTTCCGGAAAATCCGTATGAATGACAGCAATTTCTTTTAATTCCATAATAAGAAGCTTCCTCTATTTCATGATGATTATATAGTTCATTTTAGATAACAAAAAAGCCTTGATACAATCAAGGCTTTCTCTATGCAGAAGATGGGACTTGAACCCACACGATATTGCTACCACAGGCACCTGAAGCCTGCGCGTCTGCCAATTCCGCCACTTCTGCGAACAAACATTATTATATCTGGGTTTATAGAATAAGTCAAGACTTTTTTTGAAAAAATTGTTTTAATTGTATGAAAAACTTTTTACAATTTTTTTTGAAAAAAGTGGTTGACTTTTTTGTTTTTCTTTGCTATTATTAGGAAGTCGTCACGAGAGATGACTGACATGCGGAAGTGTCGGAACTGGCAGACGAGCAAGACTAAGGATCTTGTGCTCATTGCGAGCGTGTGGGTTCAAGTCCCATCTTCCGCATTAGAGAAAGAAAAGAGGAAACCTTTTATTAGAGAGGTTTCCTCTTTTTTTGCATATTGAGAATTGAGATGTAGGGGGAAAGAGAATATGGAGTTTCTATTAAAAACAGAAAGGCTTATGATACAGCCATACAGTAATTCTTATTTAGAGCAGTATTTTAAAGAATTTACGGATGAAATTGTAAAGTATCAATATCCAGATAGTTTTTGTGATATGAATAAGGCAGATGAAGTCATGTCGAAGTTTGTTACAGATATGGAACAGGGAAAAATGCTTGAACTGGTTATCCTCACACATGATGGTGAGTTTTTGGGAAGCATGGAAGCGTTTGATATTACTGGAAAAACACCTGAACTTGGGATTTGGTTAAAAAACTCTGCTCAGGGGAAGGGATATGGGCATGAAGCGTTAAAATGTCTGGTAGATTACTTGAATTCAACAGATAAATACGAGTATTATCTGTATGGAGTAGATCAAAGAAATGAACCAAGTGTCCATTTGGTTGAAAAATTCCATTTTGAAAAGTGTGGCTACGAAGAGGTCACAACCCAATCGGGGAAAACGCTACACTTGTTAATATACCATATTATTGAGTAAATACTGAAAAAGCAGGTGTTGCACTGGAAAAAAGCATTCCCACATAGCCTGCTGTGGAGAAAAAGTCAATTAATTCCTTGACTTTCCCCACCCAACCCCTTACAATAAACCTATCTTTTTTTATCAAATCAAAAACGGAAAATATACTACTATAACAAAAAATCCATCGCCACATCGGTGAACCATCCAACAGGAGAAAATGACAACACAGATTTAAAACAGTAACAAAAAAATCAATGCAAACAGTCTTGAAGAATATTGAGGGGTTCTATATAATAAACATAGATCATTCGGAAAACCTGTTTGTATACCATAAAAACAGGAGATAAAATGACATTAGAAGAAAAGAAAGAGCAGGTCAAAAATTTCAGACCAATCGATGATACGTTCTTTGAAGTACTGGCAGATGATATTGGCGTATGTCAGGAGATGCTACGTATCATTTTAGAAGATGAGAAACTTATCGTAAAAGACGTTATCGTACAGAGCAGTGAAAGAAACCTGTATGGGCGCTCAGTCCGTCTGGATGCACTCTGTATCCTTGGAAATAGAAAAAAGTGTAACGTGGAAGTGCAGCGTTCTAACAAGGATCACCATTTAAAAAGAGTGCGGTTCAATGCATCGGTCATCACGGTGCGGGATTCGCAGACGGATGATAAATTTGAGGAGACGATCGATCTGATCGTTGTGTATATTTCAGAATTTGATATCTTTAAACGTGGCAGGGTAATCTATCACGTGGACAGCGTGATTCGGGAAACACAGGAAAAAGTAGATGATGGATTGGAACGTGTATTCGTCAATACCGTAGTAAAAGACGGAACAACCATTTCAGAATACATGGACTGTTTTCTGCAAAAGGAAGTAGACAATGTAAAATTTCCGAAATTAACCAACCGTGTGCACTATCTGAAACATGAAGAGGGAGGCGTAAATGCAATGTGTGAAGTAATGGAACAATATTCAAAAAAAGCGTATAAGCAGGGTGAAGAGGCCGGTCAACGCCAGGCAAACATTGCCGCCATCAAAAATATGATCATCCGCTTTCAGGCAACGAAGGAAGTCATTTTGGAAGATTACACCGAGTCCGAATACAACACCGCTATCGCCGAACTCCAGTCTGAATCCAGATAACCCAAGACAAAAACCACCCATCACAGAGCCAGCCCGTCAGGAGCTGGCTCTTTCCACATCATAAAAGACCATTCCACATAACCTGCTGTGGAGAAAACAAGGAAAAAAGTTATGCGGACGGAATAAAAATGATATTTTTTGTCGGAAAAGAATATTTTTTATCAAATAGTTTTTACATTTGCCGGAAAAAGCGTTATAATACGACACGATAAAAAAATGTGAGGTGATGAAAGTGCTTTTTGAAAAAGCAAAAGCGAAAAATGCAAGAGTCCAGATGTCGGAGGCTTTTATCACGAGTGTATTTTTGGCACTTTCCGGCGGATTTCAGGATGCATATACTTATTTTACAAGGGATGAAGTATTCTCGAATGCACAGACGGGAAACGTGGTACTGATGAGCCAGCATTTTATGCTGGGTGAATGGCAGAGAGGGCTGCATTATCTGATACCGCTGCTCGCATTTGCCGGAGGCGTTTTCTTTGCAGACTGTGTACAGGGAAAGTTTAAATATGCCAACCGTCTTCATTGGAGGCAGGGGATATTATTGTTGGAGATCCTGATTTTATTTGGTGTCGGATTTATTCCGCAGGATTATAATATGCTTGCGACAACATTAGTGTCGTTCTCCTGTGCGATGCAGGTGCAGTCATTCCGCAAAGTTGGCGGATATTCTTATGCGAGTACGATGTGTATCGGAAACTTAAGAAGCGGCACGGCAGCGTTGTCGGCATACATGAGGGACAGACGCCCGGAGCAGATCCGGCAGGCGATGTATTATTTTGGGATTATCCTGTTTTTTGCAGTGGGAGCAGGAATCGGTGGAAATCTGTCTATGCGGCTTGGATTTAAGGCAATCTGGTTTTCAAGTGCTGTTCTGGCAGTCAGCTTTTTGTTAATGTTTATAGAAGAAAAGGAAAAATCATTATGTTAAACCAGTTTTCAAGAACGGAGTTATTATTGGGAAAAGAGGCGATGGAGAAACTCGGACATTCCAGAGTGGCTGTCTTTGGTGTCGGCGGTGTCGGAGGCTATGTCTGCGAAGCACTTGTGCGGAGTGGTGTGGGAGCGTTTGATCTGATCGATGATGACAAGGTATGCCTGACAAACTTAAACCGCCAGATCATTGCGACAAGAAAGACGGTAGGAAAGTATAAGGCAGAGGTGATGCGTGACCGCATCCTGGAAATCAATCCGGAGGCGGATGTACGGATCCACAAGTGCTTTTTCCTGCCGGAGAATGCGGATGATTTTCCATTTGACGAATATGATTATATTGTGGATGCGGTGGATACCGTAACTGCAAAAATCGAGCTTGTCATGAAGGCGAAGGAAAAGGATATCCCGATCATCAGCAGCATGGGGGCGGGAAATAAGCTTGACGGAAGCCAGTTTAAGGTGGCAGATATTTATAAGACGAAAGTATGCCCATTGGCAAAAGTAATGCGCCGCGAACTGAAAAAGCGCGGAGTGAAGAAGTTAAAAGTAGTTTATTCCGAAGAGATTCCAACAAGACCGATCGAGGATATGGCCATCAGCTGCAGGACAAACTGTATCTGTCCGCCGGGAGCAGAGCACAAGTGTACAGAGCGGCGTGACATTCCGGGAAGTGTGGCATTTGTTCCTTCCGTGGTAGGGCTGATCATTGCTGGGGAAGTGGTAAAAGATTTGATACGGAAATAAGGTGTATCACACCAGCTGGATAAATATATAGACAAATAGAACCTATATAAGTTATAATGTTGTGCAGTGCTGTAAAACAATAAAATGAAAAACGAGGGAAAGATATGTTTATAATTCAGTTTATCAGAGGTTTCTGTATGGCATTAGCAGACAGTGTTCCGGGTGTATCCGGAGGCACAATTGCATTTTTACTTGGATTTTATGATAAGTTTATCGATTCAATTGATGATCTGCTGACCGGAACAAAAGAGGAGAGAAAAGACGCATTTGTTTTCCTGATCAAACTTGGAATAGGATGGATCAGTGGATTTGTGATCGCAGTACTGATCCTGACAAGTGTATTTGAATCACATATTTATTATATAAGCTCCCTGTTTATCGGATTTATTATTTTTGCGATCCCGATCGTGATAAAAGAGGAGAAAAAATGTCTTGGAACCAATAAAAAGGCGATACCGTTTGTACTGCTTGGAATTGCGGTTGTATGTGCCATCACATATTTTAATCCGGTTTCCGGTGGAAATGACGGAGTGAATCTGGATCATCTGACACCGGGTCTTGCGGTGTTTGTGTTTTTTGCAGGAGTGATCGCTATTTCAGCCATGGTGCTTCCTGGAATTTCCGGATCCACCCTGCTTTTGATCTTTGGATTATATCTTCCGATCATCACTGCAATCAAGGATATGCTGCATTTGGATTTCTCGAGTTTCTGGACGGTAGTTATTTTTGGGTGCGGTGTTTTAGTCGGTATTTTCAGTGTAGTAAAGCTGATCCGCAGGGCATTGGAAAAGTACAGGGCACAGACGATTTATCTGATCATCGGACTGATGCTCGGCTCCATCTTCGCTGTTGTTATGGGACCGACTACTCTGGATACTCCGCAGCCGGCTATGGGAATCCATGATTTTAGTATTCTTTTCTTTTTGATTGGCGGTGCAGTTATTTTAGGACTGCAGAAGATGAAGGATATTAAACAATAATCGGAGTAGAAGACGATGGTTTGAAAAAGACGCACAGGATAGTGCGGATAAGCATTGGATAAAACAGCATAATAGGGACAGAAGGAAACCGGCGCAAGTATTTGTGCCGGTTTCTGTATTGTCTTAAGAACGAAAGGAATTTTAATGGGAGAACAGGAAATGGGAAAGTTATTGGTGTACCTGAAAGATTATAAAAAAGAAAGCGTGTTAGGACCGCTTTTTAAATTGCTCGAAGCGTCTTTTGAGCTGATCGTGCCTCTTGTTATGGCGGCGATCATCGATCATGGAGTAGCAGACGGAGATAAACCATACATTATGAAAATGTGTCTGGTACTTGTGCTGCTTGCAGTGATCGGATTGACGTGTTCTATCACGGCACAGTATTTTGCAGCAAAGGCAGCGGTCGGTTTTTCCACAGGACTGCGCCACGCACTTTTTGAGCATATTCAGAAACTATCATTTTCGGAGATGGATACTGTGGGAACATCCACACTGATCACGAGAATGACAAGTGATATCAACCAGACGCAGAATGGTGTAAACCTTGTATTACGTTTGTTTCTGCGCTCGCCGTTTATCGTGTTCGGTGCAATGATCATGGCATTCACGATCGATGTGAAAGCTGCTCTTGTCTTTGTTGTAACGATTCCGCTGTTATCGGTTGTGGTATTCGGAATTATGCTTGTGAGTATTCCATTGTATAAAAAAGTACAGTCTGCACTGGACAAGGTGCTTGGAATCACAAGAGAGAACCTGACCGGAAGCAGGGTGATCCGTGCTTTTAATAAAGAGGATGATGAGATCGCAGACTTTAATAATAGTAATGATGCACTGACAAAGATCCAGCTTTATGTAGGAAAAATTTCAGCGCTCATGAATCCGCTTACTTATGTGATCATAAATGGTGCAGTCGTTGTTTTAGTCTGGACAGGAGCAATCCGTGTTAACAGCGGATATATCACACAGGGTGAAGTGGTAGCACTGGTAAATTATATGTCCCAGATTTTAGTGGAACTTATAAAACTTGCAAATCTTATTATCAACATTAATAAATCTATTGCATGCGGAAACCGCATTCAGGCGATTTTTGAATTACAGCCATCCATCACAGATCATGCGGTGACGCCTGTGGCAGAGGAAAAAACAGAACACAGTGGAGAGGTGCCGGAAGTGGTATTTTCCCATGTGGGCTTAACTTATGCCGGAGCTGGAGAGGAATCCCTGACAGACATCGATTTCACTGTGAAAAAGGGAGAGACGGTCGGTATCATTGGTGGTACAGGTTCCGGAAAATCATCGGTCGTCAACCTGATCCCGCGTTTTTATGATGCGACAAAGGGAAGCGTGCAGATCGGGGGAAAAGATGTGCGTGAGTATTCTCTGGAAGAACTTCGTGGAAAAATCGGTATGGTACTCCAGAAAGCGGTTTTGTTCAAGGGAACGATCCGCGAAAATATGTTATGGGGAAATGAGAACGCAACGGATGAGGACATCATGCAGGCGTTAGAGGTTGCCCAGGCAAAAGAGTTTGTAGATAAAAAAGAAGGCGGACTTGATTTTGAGATCGAGCAGGGCGGTAAGAATCTTTCCGGAGGACAGCGGCAGCGAATGACGATTGCCCGTGCGGTTGTGAAGAAGCCGGATATCCTGATCTTAGATGACAGTGCTTCTGCACTGGATTTTGCGACAGATGCAAAACTTCGTATGGCAATCCGTGATATGGAGAACAAAGCAACCGTATTTATCGTATCGCAGAGAGCAGCATCCATTATGTATGCAGACAAGATCATTGTGTTAGATGATGGACAGATCGTTGGAATGGGAACCCATGAGGAACTCTTAAAACAGTGTGAAGTATATCAGGAAATTTATTATTCCCAGTTTAAAAAGACCGAAGATGAGAAGGAGGGAAGATAAATGAAAAAGAGGATCAATAACCATCAGAGATCAACAATCAAAAAAGTGATGAATTATATCAGAAGATACTGGGGGTATCTTGGAATGTCCATTGTCCTTGCGGCAGTGACAGTTGCATTGACTTTATATCTGCCGGTATTGACCGGACGCGCAGTCGATCTGATCATTGAAAAAGGAGTGGTGGATTTTGTAGGAATCCTTGCAATCCTGAAAAGGATGGCAGTTATCATTCTTCTGACTGCAGCTGCACAGTGGATCATGAATGCATGCAACAATAAGATCACTTATCATATTATCCGGGATATCAGGAAAGAAGCATTTGAAAAAATTGAAAGACTCCCATTAAAATATATTGACGGACATTCCTACGGCGAGATCGTCAGCCGTGTCATTGCGGATGTGGATCAGTTTGCGGATGGTCTGCTGATGGGATTTACCCAGTTTTTCACCGGTATTGTAACCATTTTAGGTACGTTGATCTTCATGATTACGATCAGTGTGAAAATTACGGTGGCAGTCGTTGTGATCACACCGGTTTCGCTGCTTGTGGCAAGTTTTATCGCAAAGAAAACATTTTCCATGTTTAAATTACAGTCCGAGACGAGAGGAGAACAGACCGCATTTATCGAGGAAATGATCGGTAACCAGAAGGTTGTTCAGGCGTTTTCCCATGAGGATGAAGCACTGGAAAAGTTTGATGAGATCAATGGCAGATTACAGAAATGTTCTTTGAGAGCCATTTTCTTTTCCAGTATCACAAATCCTGCAACCCGGTTTGTCAACAGTCTGGTGTATGCAGTCGTTGGCGTGGTAGGAGCATTTACCGCAATTGCAGGAGGTATTTCAGTCGGACAGCTTTCTGCGTTACTCAGTTACGCAAACCAGTATACAAAACCTTTCAATGAGATTTCCGGTGTTGTGACAGAGTTACAGAATGCGCTGGCATGTGCAGCGAGGGTGTTTGAATTGATGGAGGAGCCTTCGGAAGTTCCGGATGCGCCGGATGCAGTGAATTTGGAGGAGGCAGACGGTCATGTGGCGTTAGAGCATGTATCTTTCTCTTATGTGCCGGAACAGAAACTGATCGAGGACTTTAATCTTTTTGTAAAACCGGGACAGAGGGTGGCGATCGTCGGTCCGACCGGATGCGGAAAAACGACACTGATCAATCTTTTGATGCGTTTTTATGATACAAACAGCGGAACGATCCGTGTGAGCGGAGTGCCAGTCAATGATATGACAAGAAAGAGTCTTCGAAATAATTATGGTATGGTATTGCAGGAAACATGGCTGCGCAGTGGAACCATCCGTGATAATATCGTGATGGGAAAACCGGACGCGACCGATGAGGAAGTGATCGCAGCGGCAAAAGCTTCCCATGCACACAGTTTCATCAAGCGTCTGCCGCAGGGTTATGACACCGTGATGGCAGAGGACGGCGGTAATCTTTCCCAGGGACAGAAACAGTTGTTATGTATTACCCGTGTTATGCTCTGCCTGCCGCCAATGCTGATCCTGGATGAGGCAACTTCTTCCATTGATACACGAACCGAGATCAAGATCCAGGAAGCGTTTGCAAAAATGATGAAAGGACGTACCAGTTTTATTGTGGCTCATCGTCTGTCGACCATTCAGGAAGCGGATATTATCCTGGTTATGAAAGATGGCCATATTATTGAGCAGGGACGTCATGAAGAACTGCTGGCTAAAAAGGGATTCTATGCAAATCTTTATGAGAGCCAGTTTGTAAATACATCCTCACAGGCATAAGAATTTTTGAAAAACAAAAGTTATACTAATCCACATAATAAATGGTGCGTGAGCCATCAATGCTCTCCATTGTGGAGGTTGTGATAAAATCTTTGACTGCTTCTTTATCTCTTGCGAGAAGGCAGTCAAAGATTTTTTTTGCACTGTAGTATAATTCTTTGGTGCCGTATTTTTGTCCGTAGCGAACCCAGAGGCTGCATACAAGATCGCGGAACGAGACAAAAAAGAGTGGGAGCAGAGTGTTGCCACTGATGTAGGCAATCTCGTGGCTGAACTCAAAAATAAGAGAAGCAGTCTTTTCCGGGTCAGTACAGTTTTCCATCTGGTAGACATATTCCTGAAGCCCTAACAGTTCTTTATCTGATGCACGGTCAATCGCAAACTGGGAGGCTTCCACCATAAACATGATTCTTGCTTCCAGTACGGATTTTACTTCACGGTTTTTTAAAACGCCGCCATTGTAATTCATGATGGCAACGAGTGTGTCTAAAGAACCGTCTCTGTGATAGTCTGCTACAAAGGTTCCGATTCTTGGACGAACCACAAGAAAACCTTTCTTTTCCAGTTCGGCGATACCGGAGTTGATGACCGCACGGGACACTTTCATGGATTCCGCCAGTTCGCGCTCAGGTGGCAGTTTGGAGCCAATCTCAAGTTTGCCGGATAATATCATATTTTGCAGTTCATTTACAAAAAGTTCCTTCAGGGAAGGTGCATTCAGTTTTTTAAATTCCATAAAATCTCCTGTTCCTTCATGAATAAGTGCGTGCGCAATTTCCTTAAGGCTGTGCTGAATTATGAAGATTAACAAAATTTTCGAAAACACGCTTTCGCTATGTGTCACTGGTAACGGTACTAAGAAGCCAGTCACGACTTACATCGCACCTGCCTTCTAAGGACCGACCGTTCCCCAATGTTTTCTCAAGCTTTTGTCAATTTTCATAATTCAATTTACGTTTTTAAGAGTTTCGCAATTGTCTATTATGAATAAGTGTTTGTAAAACTCTCTTAGTAATATTGATTTTTTGTCAAGTATTCTATGTTTTAGGGAATTTCACAATTATTATTGAAGTTTGATATCTGAAATATTAAGTTTGCCTCTGGATAGACCAGATACCACGAAACTATTTTATAAAAGATACAAATAAAAATCAATGATTCGACTTATTAAATTTTTGTGAAATTGACGATTCATTATCTGGCAGAGACAGAACCGGAAACTTGTATTTTAAGACAGATTCAGATATAATCAAAGGAAGCATGAAAAGAGTGGAGTGAATCATGAAGAAAAAGACCGTGACTTCTGAGACAGAAGAAATTACAATAGACAATAAAAAACAGAAAAGAAAGAGAGAAAAGAAAGCCTACCGGGAGATCCGGTGGGACAGGCTGGATAACACGGCACATCTTTTTCCTGTGATCGCAGGCGAGAATATGAGCAATGTCTACCGCATCAGTGTGACACTGACGGAGCTTGTACAGCCTGATATTTTGCAGCAGGCGTTAAACATCGTTCTTCCGAAGATGGATGGATTTAATTTAAGACTTCGCATGGGGGTATTCTGGTATTATTTTGAGGAGAATGGAAAGCCTGCACCGAAAGTACGTGAGGAGAGCAATTTTCCATGCCGCTATATCCAGCAGAATCAAAACCACAGTTATATGTTCCGCGTGACTTATTATAAATACAGGATTAATCTGGAAGTGTTCCACGTGCTGACGGATGGAATGGGCGGCATTAATTTTTTGAAAGAGTTGACGTACCAGTATCTGCGCCTTGCGCACCCGGAACTGAAAGAGAAGGTGGGGGATTCCTTAAACAGCGGCACATCTTTAAACAGAGAGGACAGTTTTTTAAAGAATTATAAGAAGAGTTCTGCAAAAGGCTATCAGACAAAAAAGGCATATCTGTTAAAGGGAGAACATCTCGGACCGGGAGAATTTGGCGTTATGCATGGGTATATGCAGATTCCGCAGTTGAAAGAGGTGTGTCACAGATACGGCTGCAGTATCAATGAATATCTGGTTTCCGTTTATATCTGGAGTGTGTATACGGAGTGCATGAAGGGAATGCCGTCCGCGAGTCCGATCCGCGTGGCAGTTCCGGTAAATCTGCGCCCATATTTTAATTCGATCACAACAAAGAATTTCTTTGTCATGGTGTCGGCAGAATTTCATCCGACAAAGGAAGTCTACACGTTTGCGGAAGTGCTGGCAATCGTGCGTGATAATCTGAGAAGCCAGATCAACAGGGAGCATCTGGAGAAATTGTTTTCCTATAATGTATCCAATGAGAAAATGCTTGCTGCACGCGCAGTACCGCTTTTCTTAAAAAATATTGCAATGAAGCTTGTGTATACAAAGTCGGCACTTGCCAATACAACAACAATCACAAATATCGGAAATATTGGAGTGGATGAGGCATACCGCCCATATGTGGAGATGTTCCATGCGTTTCTTGCAATGTCGAAGGGACAGCATTTGAAGGGAACAATCTGTTCTTATGGAAGTATGTTAGTGTTCTCGTTCAGTTTTGATCTGAAAGATGTTTCGGTGCAGCGGGGATTTTTCCGCAAAATTGCAGCAGATGGAATTGAAGTAGAGTTAGAGACAAATGGTGTGACTTCTGATTAAGAAGAATGAATTATGATACAAATAACAGGAAAGTAATGGTGTGAGATGAGCAGATGTAGACAATGTAATATAGAAGTTTTGGATGAGACGGAGCGCTGCCCGCTCTGTCACTCCGTATTAGAGCCTACGATAGAGGTGGAAAATATGTATCCCGATGTCAAGATCAAAACAAGACGGATGATGCTTTTGTCGCGAATTTATCTTTTCGTGGCGATCGTGGCAGAGGCGGTTTTAGTTGCAGTGAATCATTACGGTGATTTTGAGACGGCGTGGAGCCTTGTTACCGGTCTGATCTTTTTTTACGGATATCTGGTTGTCCGGTTTGCAATCCTTGGAAAAACCGGCTATATTGCCAAAACAATTGTTTTGACGTTGATTGCCATATTAATTTTGATCGCAATCGATTTTGTGAGTGGTTACCGGGGATGGTCGGTACGGTATGTGTTCCCGGCGGCGATCATTTTAGTCGATGCAGGAATTTTGATCTTGATGTGTGTGAACCGGAGGAACTGGCAGAGTTATATTATGTGGCAGATTTTTATGATTCTCTGTAGTTTTGTTCCGATCATTCTGTATCTGACCGGAATCATTTATGTCCCATATCTGGCACTTGCAGCGCTCGGAACGTCTGTATTTTTGTTCCTTGGAACGCTGATCATCGGTGACAGAAGAGCCAGGGTGGAACTGAAGAGAAGATTCCATATCAGATAAGGAAACGACAGAAGTTTGAATAAGAGGGTTTATGATCAGAAAATTGACTTTGAAAAAAGAAAGAGAACATGAGACAAACGAAGCGAGCATCGCAGGAAATGTCATGCGTGACCTGATCGCGCATGTGACAAACGATAACCTGATCGGCAGGAAGATCAAAAGCGGTGAGCTGCGTAAAAAGATGGTTGAGCCACCATGGAAATGCCCGGATATGTTCACCATGACCACTATCGAGATGGAGCACTTCACAATGGAGTGGCTTGAATTAAAGGAAAATCCGAATGAGCAGAAGGTGATCTTACAGCTTCATGGCGGTGGGTATATCGGAGCGATGCGGAACGCATACCGCATGTTTGCGGGACTTTACAATGAAGTCAGCAAAGGGATGAGTGTACTCACCATTGATTACCGTGTGGCACCTGAAAATCCATACCCGGCGGCATTGGAAGATGCAGTGAGCGCATATCAGTGGCTGCTTGGTCAGGGCTGGTTTGCAGAGGATATCATTGTGACAGGAGATTCCGCAGGAGGAGGGCTTGCGATGGCACTGTGCCATTATCTGAAAGATCATGGAATGCAGCTTCCATGTGGGATCGTTGCAATGTCTCCGTGGACGGATCTTATGGCAAGCGGTGAATCGTATGATACCAATTATGAGAGGGATCCATTGTTTGGAAATACGAGGGACAGTCTGATCTATAACAAAGATTATGTGGGAGACCATGATCCGATGGATGCTTATATTTCACCTCTGTATGGGGATTTCAGGGGATTTCCGCCAATGCTCATACAGGTAGGTTCTTATGAGATGCTGTTAAGTGATTCGGTGAGCGTTGCCTCGAAAGCGAGACATCAGGGTGTGAAAGTAAGACTCAGTATTTATGATGGAATGTTCCACATTTTCCAGATGGCAGCAAAAATGCTGCCAGAATCCAGAAAAGCGTGGGCTGAGATTGGAAAATTTATTGATGTTTTGTCAAATGACTGACATCCATATAAACAGGAAGACCATTTTCATAGGTGACATTGGATTCCCCCTGAATCAATGGAGTGAGGTAATCAATTAATTCCTGTGTAACATCATTGCCGGCGGCGTTGATCCATTCAGCAGGAACGGATCTGGCTTCGTTGGCAATATTTTTTATCTCGGCATATCCATATTCAATCGTATATGGATCGTCAGATACACGGTTCATGATGACCATAGAAGCTGTTACGCCTTCCTCGGAGAGCGCAACGGCTTTTTTTCCTAATTCGACAGATTCCATAAGGTCTGTCTTGGATGCTAAATGGGCTGCACACCGCTGTAATACATTCACTTCGATGGAGCGGACTTTTACGCCTAATTTTTCTTTCACAAGGAATTCCAATGTTTTTCCGGCGCCGCTCAGCTGGCTGTGGCCAAATGTATCGACTGACTTCTCAGAAGCGCTGATGTAATTGCCGGATGCATCCCGGATACCCTCTGATACGGCAATGATAACGTTATTGCGTTCAAACAGCATACGTTTTACATCTAACAGGAAGTCGTCCGTATCAAACGGAACTTCCGGAAGATAAATCAAATGTGGAGCGGAATTATATCCGTTTCTTGCAAGAGCAGCGGCAGCGGTCAGCCATCCTGCGTCACGTCCCATGATCTCAATGATTGTGACACTCTTGACTGCGTAAATAAAAGTGTCATGGGCAATCTCTAAAACTGAGGAAGCAATGTATTTTGCAGCGGAACCAAAACCAGGAGTGTGGTCTGTCTCACACAGATCGTTGTCGATTGTTTTTGGAATACCGATGATGCGGACATTGCTGCCGATTTTTTTGCCGTATTCGGATAATTTTAAAACGGTGTCCATAGAGTCGTTTCCGCCAATGTAGAAGAAGGCGCCGACATTGTATAATTCAAACTGTTTGAAGATGAAAACATATGAGGAATCATCATCCAGATAATCCGGCAGTTTATGACGGCAGGAACCTAAATACATTGCAGGTGTTGTTTCCAGACGATCCAGATATGCCGGATTTTCATTCATAATCTCTGTCAGATTTAATAAATGATTGTTTAAGATACCAAGGATTCCATTTACAGATCCATAGACAGTCTCATACTGCTCAGATGCCATGACTCCACGGATCACACCTGCAAGGCTGGCGTTAATTGCAACTGTCGGTCCACCGGACTGTGCGACCATTACATTTTTTAAACTCATAGTTTACTCCTTAATAATTCATTAACTTTTGTTAAAAATAGTATCCATTTCTTTTTCTTTTGTTATAATGAAAAAGATAGATTTTTTTGTGAAAATCTTTTTGACTGCTATATAATAGCGGAAAATAACGTGTTTAGCAAGAGGTAGCAGGTGTGAAATGTGATTTATGTCCAAGAAAATGCCTTGTAGACCGGAAAAAGGGTGAAAAAGGAATCTGTGGGCAGACAGAAAATTTAAAAGTTGCGAGGGCAGCACTTCATTTCTGGGAGGAACCGTGCATTTCGGGAGATGCGGGATCGGGAGCTGTATTTTTTTCGGGGTGTCCGCTGCATTGTGTATTCTGTCAGAATGAGAATATCGCAAACGGAACGGTTGGAAAAGAAATCTCTCTGGAGCGGCTCGTGGATATTTTTTCTTGAATTGCAGGAAAAAAGAGCCAATAATATCAATCTTGTAACACCGGGACATTTTGTGCCGCAGATCGTGAAGGCTCTGGATCAGGCACGAAAGGAAGGGCTTACGCTTCCGGTTGTATACAATACAAGCAGTTATGAGACGGTTGACACGATCAAAATGCTAGAGGGTTACGTTGATATTTATCTGCCGGATTTTAAATATATGAGCCCGGTTTTGAGTAAAAAGTATTCCCATGCTCCGGATTATGCAGAGGTTGCAAAGGCAGCGATCGCAGAGATGGTGCGGCAGACAGGAAAGGCTGTGTTTGTAAATGGAGATGAAGATAACCTTATTTTAAGTGGAACGATCGTAAGACATCTGACACTGCCCGGTTGTATGGCGGATTCCATGCAGATTGTAAAATATCTGCATGATACATACGGAGATAAGATTTATATCAGTATCATGAACCAGTTCACCCCACTTTCCAATCTGGAAAAGTATCCGGAATTAAATCGCAGGATTACCGATGAGGAATATGAGACACTGGTGGATTATGCGATCGATATCGGAATAGAAAATGGTTTTATCCAGGAGGGGGACACAGCGGAAGAGAGTTTTATCCCGGCATTTGACTGTGAGGGCGTGTAACCTTGAAAATGAGAACCATATTTTCTGGTGGAAAAAATTTCCAAAAAAATAAGGAAAATTATATTTACATAATATGGGAAAATGCTATAATTAGCTTCGTATGATTACAAAGAAGGAATAGCAGCGAAATTACTGCAGACAGATTCTTTATCATAATAGAGTGAACTACGAAAATTTACTATAAGTAATTGGAAATGCAGACGAGGAGGAGACGAGAATGAATTTTCTAAATTTAGTTCAGGGCGCAGCCGGAAAGGTAAAAGGGGTTGCGACTTTGCTTAGCGGACTGACAAAGACACAGGCGATCATAGCAGGTGTAGCCACTGTGACAGCAGTTGGCGGTGTTGGAACAGGAGGATATTTTTTATATGACCATTTTCATCAGCCGGAACCAATTGTGGCGGATGTTGTGATAAGTACAGAGGTGGCAGAAGAACCGACGGAAGAAGTTGTGGCAGTTGAAGAGGTTGTCACGGAAGAGACAGAGGCGGCAGAACCGGAAACCGTTACATTGGTCGGAAGTTCTATTGAGAAGGATCTGAAGATCAAGATACAGGACGAGTCCTCGAAAAATGTAAAGGGACAGCCTTTCGAGATCACGATCAAGGCAGACAAGAAGAAGGCAAAATCAACTACATATTCAGATGATGATAAAGATGGTATTATTTACATTAAAAGTATTGATGCCGGAAAATATGATGTCTCTTTGAATGAGATTGATGGATATATTTCAAAAGAAAATTCTTACAAATTAACGGTTAAGGATAAGATTGAATACACCAAGGTAGATGTCAAAGACGAGATTAAATCCGCAGCAGAAGTAGCACCGGCAGAGGATGCAGAGGTAGACAATGTTGAGGTGGAGGCTGTTATTCAGGATACAGTGGAAACGGTTGACAGCACCTGCACACCATCCAAAGTCGGAGCAGGAGATGTGGATACTTCCAATTTCCCGAAAGCTTCTGTTGGTGGATCAACAAAAGTGGACATTGCACAGGCAGCAGTGACGGCTTCCGCAAAACGTGTGGGATATAGAGCTACTGGAAATGAGGGAGAAACTGTTCCGTCAACTGCAACAAAGGAACCAAAATCATCAGAAACAACAGCACCAAAATCATCGGAAACGACAACACCGAGTGAAGGCAGTTCGGAAACTACTGGTGGTCAGGGAACTGGCGGTGGTCAGAATTCTGGTTCTGGAAATAGTGGAAGTGGTGAGAGTACAGGTAATCAGAATGGAACACCTGGAGACAAAACAGATGGTACAGAGACAAAGCCGGATGATACGAAACCAGATAAATATGAAATTACCATTGTCCATATGTTTTATAAAAACGATGGAAAAACAAAAGCAGACAAAGCAGATGAAAAAGAGACAGTAACTGTTGCAAAGGATGCGAAAACGGTGTCATCTGCAAAAACATATGACGGATATAAAGCTTCCAACGGTACAACCTTTACCATTCAGAATGGTGCAAAAGAATATACCATCATGTGGGTTGCAACAGCAGCAGATAAGGCTACTTATAAGGTAACACATAATTTCTTCCAGGCTGATGGAAAGACAAAAGCGGAAGAATCCAAAAGTGAAGATATCACAGTAGATGCTACGTCTACTGAGATACAGGCATCTTCTTATGAGGCACAGGGATATAAACTGGCAGAAGGTTCCACGAAGATCAAAGTGGCAGCAGGCACAACAGCATACACATTAAACTGGGTAAAAGCTGCAGCCGCAGCCAGTGCATCTGTCACAGTACCACAGACGGCAGCTTTATATAACAGCACTATTAATAATGCAAATACAATTGGTCTCACAGCAACATTGACAGATGCAGGCAATATTATCACAAATATTACATGGGCTAGCAGCAACGAAAAAGTTGTAAAGGTATCCAATGGAGCGAAAACAGGATGTACACTGACAGCAGTTGGAAAAGGAAGTGCAACTGTAACAGGTACGATCACATACTTATCCAAACCGGGCGATACCAAGACAACCGCAAGTGACAAGAAAATCACATGTACAGTTACAGTCAATGATTTTACTGGAAATACAACAACCCAGTTAAAAGATAAATCCGGTAGAACTCTTTACAAAGATTCCGAGTGTAAAAAACCAGCAACCGTGGCAGATTACAATGCAAACGGAACTTACTACACCGAGCCGGTTTACACCGGATGGCAGACCATTGATGGAAAAGTATATTACTATACCAGCAACCATCAGCGTGTAACAGGAAGTCAGGTGATCAGCGGTATCTCTTACAACTTCGGAAGTGATGGAGCATTACAGCAGGGCTCCGGAAAGAACGGTATTGATGTATCCAGCCATCAGGGAAATATCGACTGGGCATCTGTAAAGGCGGCAGGTATCAATTTTGCAATTATCCGTGTCGGTTACCGCGGATCACAGACAGGAGCATTAGTAGAGGATTCCTGCTTCAAGAAAAATATTCAGGGTGCAACTGCAAACGGCATTAACGTTGGTGTTTACTTCTTCACACAGGCTACAACTGAGGCAGAGGCTGTTGAGGAGGCAAGTATGGCATTGACATTATGCTCCGGCTACAATCTTTCTTACCCGATCTTTGTTGATACAGAGAACGGAAGCGGAGCAGCCCGTGCCAACGGATTAGATAAAGGCACCAGAACGGCATGCGTGGCTGCGTTCTGTAAGACCATTGCAAACGGTGGAAGAAAAGCAGGTGTTTACGCAAGCAAGAGCTGGTACAACAATAAAATTGATGCATCTGCATTCAGTAACTACTTTATCTGGGTTGCACAGTACAACACAACCTGCAATTACAAAGGAAAATATAACATGTGGCAGTATTCTTCCAAGGGAAGTGTTCCTGGAATCAAGGGAAATGTTGATGTAAATATTGCATATTAATTCATGGATTTTAAAAGGACGACCGGTATCTGTTCAGATACCGGTTGTTTTGCACATAACAATCGATAAGGGGAACAGGTTTGCTATATTATAATAAGAAAGAGTATCCAAAACAGATATGGGTGTCGCAGATACCGGAGCGGGAAGTTTCTTTGTTAAGGGAAAATCTTGCCGAAATAAAACAAACTACATTTGTATTAATGCAAAAAGAGGAAGCCTGTCATCAACTGTCAGAGCAGTGGAGCAGAGATATCATTTTTCTATCTTCGAACCAGTCTCTCTTAGACCTTGCCAGAGATGTGAATGTTCCAGCGATTGCCTATCAGATGCCGGAAACGGATACATTTCTTCATGCCGATATGGTCGTTGAGGGGTTCGAGGAAGTCGATATGACGTTTTTACAGCGCGTGTATGAGAGACATTTCAATATCCCGTGGACGATTCTGGAGACGAAACGCTGTATTGTGAGAGAATTGGAGCTTTCTGATCTGGATGCCCTTTTTTCCATGTATGCAGAACCCGGAATGACCGACTATATGGAGGGGTTATATGAATATGAGGAAGAGCTGGAATATCAGAAAGCCTATATCGAAAATATGTATCGTTTTTATGGATATGGAATGTGGCTTGTTTTTGAGAAAAAAACGGGAACATTGATCGGCAGGGCTGGTGTGGAACATCGCGAAGAGTTAAATGGAGATATGGAATTGGGTTATGCGATCCGGACATCCTTTCAACATCAGGGTTATGCCTATGAAGTATGTCAGGCAATCATGCAATATGCAGGAGAGGAGCTGCAGGTACATCTCTTGCACTGTCTGATTCAAAAAGAAAATACTCTTTCTGAAAAACTTGCCATAAAATTAGGCTTTTCATATTGCGGTGACCGGGAAATAGACGGCGTCCTGATGTCAGATTATCAGATAGAATGGTGATGGAAGCCGGATGCAAAGTTTAAGCGTTGATTTTTGATAGAAAATAAAATATAATCATATATTATACACAAAAGCATAGATAAAGTGGGTGATCTACATGGCAGAACTTTCATCAGAAGAATTAGAGAAAATCGTAAAAGAAGAGGACAATAGTATTAAACCAATGAAGGAGTTTGAGAGTCCCGAAAAATTATATCAGGAATTGATCGCCAGTGTCCGTAAGTATCATCCATCTACGGATATCAGTCTGATAGAGAAGGCATACAACATTGCATACGAGGCACATAAGGGGCAGGTAAGAAAATCGGGAGAACCGTATATCATCCATCCATTGTGCGTTGCGATTATTTTAGCAGAGTTAGAGCTTGATAAGGAGACGATCGTAGCGGGACTTTTGCATGATGTGGTGGAAGATACCGTTATGACCGACGAGGAGATCAAACAGGAGTTTGGTGCAGAGGTTGCACTGCTGGTAGATGGTGTCACAAAATTAGGGCAGTTGTCCTACGATGCGGATAAGGTGGAAGTTCAGGCAGAGAATTTAAGAAAAATGTTCCTTGCCATGGCAAAGGATATCCGTGTGATCCTGATCAAACTGGCAGACCGCCTGCATAATATGCGGACACTGAAATACATGACGCCGGAGAAACAGAAGGAAAAAGCGCGCGAGACAATGGATATCTATGCGCCGATCGCCCAGCGTCTTGGTATTTCCAAAATTAAGATCGAATTAGACGATCTGTCTTTAAAATATTTAGAGCCGGAAGCATACTATGATCTGGTTCATCAGATCGCCCAGAGAAAAAGTGTCAGGGATGATTATGTCCAGAGCCTTGTGGAAGAGGTAAAAAAACATATTCACGAAGCCGGAATTCCGGCGCAGATCGATGGGCGGGCAAAGCACTTTTTCAGTATTTATAAGAAAATGAAGAATCAGGATAAAACGCTGGATCAGATTTATGATCTGTTTGCAATCCGTATTATCGTGGATTCCGTAAAAGACTGTTATGCGGCACTTGGTGTCATCCATGAGATGTATAAACCGATCCCTGGCCGGTTCAAAGATTACATTGCCATGCCAAAACCGAACATGTATCAGTCACTTCACACGACATTGATCGGACCGACAGGACAGCCGTTCGAGATCCAGATCCGTACCTATGAGATGCACCGCACTGCTGAGTACGGTATCGCCGCTCACTGGAAATACAAAGAGGCAAGCAATAATGGCGGTGCTGCAGCACCAATGACCGTTACCGAGGAAGAGAAGTTAAGCTGGCTGAGACAGATTTTAGAGTGGCAGAGGGATATGTCCGATAACAAGGAGTTTATGAGTCTGTTAAAAAGTGATCTCGACCTGTTTTCGGATACGGTTTTCTGCTTCACACCGACAGGAGATGTAAAAAACCTGCCAAACGGTTCTACGCCAATTGATTTTGCGTACAGCATCCATTCGGCGGTCGGAAACAAAATGATCGGAGCCAAAGTCAACGGAAAGCTTGTTCCGATTGATTATGTGATCCAGAATGGTGACCGGATTGAGGTGTTGACTTCTCAGAATTCCAAGGGACCAAGCCGCGACTGGCTGAATATTGTAAAGAGCACGCAGGCAAAGAATAAGATCAATCAGTGGTTCCGAAGTGAGTTGAAGGAAGAAAATATCGTAAGAGGAAAAGAACTGCTTGCATCCTGTTGTAAATCAAAGGGGATCAACCTTTCCGATATCAACAGACCAGAGTATCAGGATAAAATCATGCGAAAGTATGGTTTTCACGACTGGAATTCCTGCCTTGCAACTGTTGGTCATGGCGGTTTAAAAGAAGGTCAGATCGTGAACCGCATGTACGAGGAATATAAGAAAGACCACCTTGCACGTATTACAGACGAGGAAGTTCTTGAGACAATCTCCGAAAATAAAGAAAAAGTCCCGGAGAAAAAATCAAAGAGCGGTATCATTGTAAAGGGACTTTATGACGTGGCAGTCCATTTTTCAAAATGCTGCAGTCCGGTTCCGGGGGACGAGATCGTAGGATTTGTGACAAGAGGACGCGGTGTTTCCATTCACCGGACAGATTGCATCAACATCATCAATCTTTCAGATATGGAGAGAGAACGTCTCATCGATGCAGAGTGGCAGCATGATGAAGAATCCGGCAATTCCGGTCTTTATCTGGCAGAGATCAAAGTATTCTGCAATAACCGTACCGGGCTTCTCGTGGATATCACAAGAGCCTTTACAGAGCGTGCGATTGATATCAATGCGATCCATTCCAAGACGAGTAAGCAGGGAATCGCAACCATTGATATTTCATTTAACACAAAAGGAAAAGCAGAGTTGACGAGCGTGATCGACAAGCTTCGTCAGATAGACAGTATTATTGATATTGAGAGAACCACCGGCTGATCTGGCTCAGGTGGTTTCTTTCATCTTTTTATGGAGGAAGAAAAAGATGGCACCATTAAGTATACAGATATATGTAGTAGGTCCGGTACAGACCAATTGCTATTTTGCGATCAATGATGACACAAAAGAAGTACTGATCATTGATCCGGGTGCAAGTGCAAAACAGCTTGCAGAGAAAGTGAAAGAGCAGGGATTGAAACCTGTGGCAATTCTTCTGACACATGGACATTTTGACCATGCGACAGGGGCAGGGGAGCTGGCGCAGCTTTTGCATATAAAAATATACGCGCAGGAAAAAGAAAAAGAGACACTGGAAAATCCGCAGTTGAATCTGAGCGGATGGCAGGGAAGCGAGCTTGTGTTCTATGCCGATGAATATTTAAAAGATGAGCAGGAAATAGATCTTGCAGGATTTCATATACGGGTATTTTTAACACCGGGACATACGGTGGGAGGCTGCTGTTATTATTTCCCATATCAGAACACATTATTCAGCGGAGACAGTCTCTTCCAGACTTCTATTGGAAGGACTGATTTCCCGAAGGGAAGTGCATCCCAGCTGATACATGCGATCCGGGAAAAACTCATGCCGCTTCCTGATGAGACCGCCGTGTATACAGGGCATGGAGATATGACAACGATCGGAACAGAGCGGATGTACAATCCATATTTATAACAGACTGACTATGAAAAAATATCGTCTGTAAAGAAGACTTTCATCAAAATAGGAAACACAGCCAGAAAAGGAAAACAATATGATATTAGCAAAGTTAAGCAAGCCGGAATTTGAGTATGATATCCATTCCCTCATCAAGGCATTTTTCCCGGAGGAAAATGTGAGTGCAACGGCAGAAGATAAAAAATATGAGGAAGAGATCACCTTACAGTTTCAGGTGGAGTATGAGCCACAGCAGATAAAAATTGAGTGGAAGGAAAATGGTCAGGAAAGTCATGACCGAAGTTTTCCGGTAGATTTTTCAGACCGCACGGAAACGAAAAACGAACTGAAACAGAATTTTTATCAGATATTATCAGAGATCACGGGCAAAAAGCTTCCGTGGGGAACGCTGACAGGAATCCGGCCAACGAAAATCCCGATGAAATTTTTAGAGGAAGGAAAAACGGAGGAAGAGATCAGAACCTACATGCAAAAAACGTACTTTGCATCCGATGAGAAAATCGATCTTTCCATTGATATCGCAGAGCGTGAGCTTGAAATCTTAAAAAAGATCGATTACGAGAACGGCTACAGTCTTTATATCGGAATCCCATTCTGTCCGACAACCTGCCTGTATTGTTCATTTACATCCTACCCATTAGTGAGCTGGAGACAGAAAGTGGACAGCTATCTGGATGCTTTGGAAAAAGAACTGGATTATGTTGCAGTAAAATTTGGAAAAAAACATCTGAATTCCATCTACATTGGAGGGGGCACACCGACAACACTGGAGCCATATCAGCTTGACCGGCTGATCCGTAAGATCCGATGCAGCTTTGATCTGTCACACTGTCTGGAGTTTACAGTGGAAGCCGGACGTCCGGACAGCATCACAAGAGAAAAATTAGAAACGTTGAAAAAATGGGACATCACAAGAATTTCCATCAATCCGCAGACGATGAAAGATGAGACATTAAAAATCATCGGGCGCAGACATACCGTGGCACAGACCGTGGAGAGTTTTCAGCTTGCGAGAGAGCTTGGATTCGATGATATCAACATGGATCTTATCATGGGACTGCCGGAGGAAAGCCTTGAGGATGTCAGGGATACCTTAGAGCAGGTAAAAGCGTTAAAACCGGATAATCTTACCGTGCATTCACTTGCATTAAAGAGGGCGGCACGGCTTAACATGTTTAAGGAAGATTATAAAGATTACAAGATGGTCAACACCACAGAGCATATGAACCTCACCGCAGAATATGCAAAAGAGATGGGATTAGAACCATATTATCTGTATCGGCAGAAGAGCATGGCTGGCAATCTGGAAAATGTCGGTTACGCAAGTCCGGGGAAAGCAGGAATTTATAACATTCTGATCATGGAGGAGAAACAGACCATCGTGGCGTGTGGAGCGGGAGCTTCAACGAAACGTGTCTGGAATGAACAAGATCAGGATGGCACTCATCGGATCGAAAGATGCGAGAATGTCAAGGATGTAGCACAGTATATCGCAAGGATTGATGAGATGATTGAGCGGAAGCAGAAACTTTTTGCAGAAGAATAAAAGGGTTTTTTTCCTGAAATAGTACATCAAGATGTATTGAAACAACCTAATAACTGTGCCTTAAAGGACGAATTCATTTTAGAAGATGAGTTCGTCCTTTTCTCATATATTCCAAAATGACGGTAGAACTGTTCACAAGTTTTATGGTAAAATTTGAATACAAATTGAGCAACAAATCTGGGAAAACATAATCATCAATGTGTAAAATGTGATAGTCATGAGGAAAAAACGAGAGTCACAGAAAGGATGTGGGAGGCATTGTGTGGGAAGAGAATCAAACAACCAGCAGCCTTGGCTGTATTATTTGTTCTAATGTTTATTGGTGGATGTTTTTTTGTGAAAGCCAATCAGGCAAAGGAATTTGAGAAAAACGATTATGGGGTGTTTTTAAATGCGGACGCCTCATCTTTGGAACGATTTAAAATGTATGAAACGATTGTAATTGATGCACAGTATTTTACAAAAAGGGATATTGAATTGCTCCATCAAAATGGAACAGTCGTATATACATATCTAAATATTGGGTCGATTGAAAACTTCAGGGAGTACTATACAACCTATGCGGAACTGGCAATCGGTGAGTATGAGCATTGGGAGGAAGAATAATGGGTGGATGTAGCAAACCCAGACTGGCAGAAGTTTATAGGACAGCTTTCTCAGGAACTATATGAAAAAGGTGTTAATGGGTTCTTTATAGATAATTGTGATGTATATTATTACGCTCCACGCGAGAGTATTTTTGAAGGTCTTACAGCTATTCTGCAAATATTTGGAAGCGTGCAAAGCAGATGGAATGGAAGTATATCTGTTGGAATATACAACGAACCCAAAACTAATCCAAAAAATAAAAGAATACTGCAAGGAGCAAGACTTCCATTTTTATATTTCTAGTTCCCTTGAACTTAGATAATGAGTGCTGGGAAATACGAAAAGTATGCGGTTGCTTTTGCTGGAACGGGATAATGTTATTACTATTATTTGATTGACAAAAATTAGATAGGTTTTATAATTGATATTAAGAATTGTTCCTAATAATGAGTTGGATAGAAACAACTAAAAAATAGAAGAAAAGGGGTAAGATTATGTTTGAGATGAAACCAGAGTATTACATTGGAATAAAAATGATTGATGAACAACATAAACAGTTGTTTAAATATGCGGATGAAGCATATGAATTACTAAATGACGAATTTACACCAGATAAATATGATAGGGTCGATATATTGCTGGAAAAGTTATACGATTATACGGTGAAACATTTAGCAGATGAAGAAGCATATATGGAATCTATTCATTATAACAAGTTATTTACGCAAAAGGTGCAGCATCAGGCATTTATTGAAAAGCTTGATGAGTTTATGGAAAGCCATAACAAAGAAGAGGAAAATCAGGATGAGCAGATTATGAAGATTTTGACATACCTTACGGAATGGTTAGTAAATCATATTTTGTATGTTGATGGACAGATTCCACAGGAATGATGTCATATATAGGAGTTTTTGAAAGAGATTTATGGATGAAAAACAGTTAAGCATAGATATCGTTGGTTTGGCAGGAGCATATTCTTATGCATTAGATTGTATAGAAGCCGAAATGGTTAGTGAAACGCAATGGCTACATGAGTGTGGTCATTGCGTTTTTCATAATTCTGATAAATGGAGGATTCTTTAAATGTTATAGAAAAACAGTTTTATAATCTTTGTAGTGTTTCCAGCCTTTTCGAATCAAGGATGGTGATTTTGCCACGGGAGAGTTTGACAAGCCCCTCACTTTGAAAGTAGCGAAGCATTCGAGTGATAACTTCCCTATGGGAACCAAGATGGTTGGCGATAGTTTCGTGAGTGATTTTTAGTTCATTTGTTTCTTCGATAGAGGTTTCTTCTAAAAGAAATGAAGCAACACGCTTGTCCAAACTCTTCCACATGATTTGTTCCATCAGCCACATGACATCAGAAAAACGAGTAGCCATTAACTCATTGGTATAGTTTGCGACGGGAGCAGATTCATTCATGATGCTCTTGTAAATCTCAGCAGGGATGATCCAAAGATCAGTATCTTTTTCTGCTTCAATGGTTACTTCAAATTGAATGGATCGCATCATACATGAGGCGGATAAAAGACACATATCCATATCAAACAGACGGTAAAGTGTAATCTCCCGTCCTTCATCTGAAAGTATGTAGGTTCGAAGCTGCCCGGATTTAACCAGTAATAATCCGGTACAATCTATTTTCCCGTTGTGAATGATCGTTCCTTTTTTTACATGCTGTGTGATTAAATGATCTGAAATTAGTTTTTTTTGTGCTGTATTTAAGTCATTCCATAGTGGAAAATAATTTTCGAAGCTCATAACAGTTATCTCCTTTACGAACATAGTATACTTGCTTTTTTAAGATGCGTCAATCGAATAATTGACATATGTCATAAATAAAAATATGTCATTGCAGTTATTAGTGTTCAAGGTAAATTCTTATGTAATAATATCACAGAAGGATTTACCTTTTTTAGGTACAATAGAGGTATCAAATTTGAAAGGGGAACAGAGCATTGGCAAAAAGAGTGGCAAGTATCGATAAAAAAAGATGTGTTGCCTGCGGAGTATGCGAAAATACTTGTCCGCTGGCAGCGGTTAAAGTACATCGTGGGTGCTATGCGGTAGTAGAAGAAGCAGTGTGTGTAGGATGCGGGAAATGTGCACAGTACTGTCCGGCAGGATGCATTGAAATGAGAGGGAGGGTAGCGGTGTGAAGAAAAAGAAACATTGGTATGATTATTTATGGATATGGGCGATCATTTATTTTGCTCTCGGTTTTTTTAATATATTGTTCGCCTGGTTTGGGATGATTGATTTCCTGTTGCCGTTAGGAATAGCAATATTCGGTGGAAATAAATTTTTCTGTAATCATTTGTGTGGACGTGGCCAGCTTTTTAGTAAGCTTGGTGGAGATTTAAAATGCTCAAGAAATAAACCAACCCCACAATGGATGAGTTCAAAATGGTTCCGATATGGCTTTTTGATATTTTTCCTTACAATGTTTGGAAATATGGTATTTCAGACATATTTAGTAGGTGCCGGAGCATCTTCTTTGCGTGAAGCCATCAAACTATTCTGGACCTTCCGTGTTCCATGGGGATGGACATACACTGCAGGAACAGTAGCTGATTGGGTGGCACAGTTTAGTTTTGGATTTTATAGTTTGATGCTTACATCTCTGCTGTTAGGGTTGATCGTAATGGTGTTATATAAGCCAAGAACCTGGTGTGCATTTTGTCCAATGGGAACAATGACGCAGGGTATCTGTAAATTAAAAAATAATGAAAAGAAGTAATACTATAAGGTGATTCATAAAAGGCATATGTCAAAAACGTTATTGACATATGCCTTTTATAGGGATATTATATAAGAAAAGCGAGAAAGGAGCAGTTTATGCCGAGACCAGTAAAATGCAGAAAAGTCTGTCATTTCCCCAATATTTTAGAATTCCTTCCGGCAGATAATACTGAGAAAAAAACACCCATTGTTCTGACGGTAGATGAGTATGAGACAATTCGTCTTTTGGACAAGAAAGGTTATAGTCAGGAGCAGTGTGCAGCATCTATGCAAGTCGCAAGAACAACAGTTCAACGGATTTACGAGATTGCCAGGAAGAAAATAGCAGATGCACTTATTGATGGACATCCGCTTAGAATTGAGGGTGGGGATTTCATAATCTGTGACGGTCAGAACAGCAACTGTAGCTTTGGAGGATGTTACAAACAGGAAATTTACCAAAAATATGCAGCAGAAAAAGGAGAAGGTATCATGAGAATAGCAGTAACATATGAAAATGGACAGATTTTCCAGCACTTTGGACACACAGAGACATTTAAGATTTACGATGTAGAGGAAGGAAAAGTAGTACATTCAGAAGTAGTAGATACGAATGGAAACGGACATGGCGCATTGGCAGGAGTTCTTAATGCATTGAACGCAGATGTTTTGATCTGTGGCGGAATCGGAGGCGGTGCACAGACAGCGTTAGCAGCAGCCGGTATTAATCTTTTCGGAGGAGTTTCCGGAGATGCAGATAAAGCGGTAGAAGCTTTTATCAATGAAACACTTGAGTATAATCCGGATGTGAAGTGTTCTCACCATGAGCATAACCACGGGGAAGGACATACATGTGGCGAGCATGGATGTGGAAGCCATAGCTGTCATTAAGAAGAATAGCAAAAAATAATAATACGAAGGATGTGCCAAGGTAATGGAGAAGTTACCGTAGTGCATCCTTTTTGTGTTATTTTCCGGAAAGATAACTTGTATTTTAAGGACAATAGTTAAAGTTTGTGGATGTTGTGACAAACCTTATATATTGATTATTTCTTTTTTCTTACTTGCGTACTATGAACTTAAGAAAAAATGTTGACGGAAAGCAGGAAGATATAATTTGGAAGGGAGATTATGATATACTGTAAACAAGATATAGTGCAAAACGTAACAGAAAGGAGTATGCACAGTGTCAGAGAAAAAGAAGTTTACAGTATACGTCGGAAGAGTGGCACTATGCGTAGGTGTGGCAGTTCTGCTGCATTATGTGTCATTTACCAATCCTTATCTGCAATCTGTTTGTCATCTTTTAAGACCTTTTATTTATATAGGACTTTATCTGGTATGGGCGGTTTCTTTTCAAAAAAGGATTATCCAAAAGGAAGCCAGGCGTTGTTTAATAATGATTGCAGCGATGATAGTTTTTTGGATGCTCATTCGTATGTGTAAATTTGAAATACCGTATGAGATGCCGACAGCATTGCGCTATGCCTGGTATCTTTATTATATTCCTATGGTGTTGCTGCCCACGGTCAGTCTTTATCTGGCATTTTATATACGGCAGCCGGAGAATTATAAATTACCGGAAAGACGATGTCTGCTGTTTTGTCCGGCATTGTTTCTGATAGGGATTGTATTAACGAATGATCTGCACCAGTTAGTTTTTACTTTCCCGGAGGGGAGACTGGGGGAAGCAGCTTCCTATGAAGTAGGCGTCTATGGATATGGAGCAATGTATTATGCTATAGTCGCCTGGGATCTTGGCTGTCTGCTGGCAGCACTCTTGATTATTCTATTAAGATGCAGAAAAATTAAAAACAGGAAAATGCTTTGGATGCCTTTTGGTGCTTATGGACTGTCGGTTGTCTATGGCATTGCCTATTATCTGAATCTGCCCTTTTGGAAAATATTTTCAAGCGATATGACGGCTGCATTATGCCTTTTGTTTGCTTTGATTATTGAAAGCTGCATCCAGTGCGGATTGATCCCTTCCAATACAGGATACGCACAATTATTTGCAGCATCTACAATTTCAGCACAGATTACAGATCGGAGTGGAAAATACATTTATCAATCGCAGGATTCGGAATATATTGCGCCGGAAATCGTAAGACAGGTAGTTCAAAGCCCGATCATGTTGGAAAATGGGATCAGACTGTCGGGAAAACCAATTTTGGGAGGCTATGTCTTGTGGAAGGAAAACCTGTCGGAATTACAGGAAATCGTAAGAGAGCTTGAAGACAGGAAGGAAGAATTAAAAGATGCGAATCTGATTGAGGAAGAAAATCTGAGGACAAAAAGAGAAGTAGAAAAACTTTCTGTGAAGAATCAGCTTTATGATAAAATACAGAAACAGACGGCAAGGCAGAGTGCACTTTTGACGGAATTCATTGAAGCATATTCTATGGAAGAAGATGAGAACGAAAGGAAAAAAATATTAGGGAAGATAGTTGTGATCGGAGCCTATATAAAAAGGCGTAGTAATCTTATTTTTATTGCGGAGCAGACCGTAAAATTTCCGATCAGAGAGTTGGAGTTATGTTTCAGGGAAACGATAAAGAATCTGGAATGGAACCATGTTGAGGCAGGTTTTTCCACCGCTTTAGATGAAATACGAAGTGAAGATGCTATGCAGATTTATGATTTTTTTGAAGCAGTCATTGAGGAATCTTTGGAAGATCTGTCGGCATTTACTGTAAATCTGAAACGCAGAGAGGAGCGGATCGTCATGTCTATGAGTGTGGAATGTAAAACAGATCTACGGGAAATTGCCGGACGATATGGAGCTTGTGCAGAGCAGGATTTTGACGGAGCATGGCTGCTTTCTCTGATTCCGGGAGGGGGTGGCGGCAAATGATAAAAACATTTGAAAACTGTTCGCCGGAGTATCAGATCACGATCATTTGTTTTTTTATTTTTTTGACTTTGCTGTATATGATTCTGGTTATTTATGAAGGAACAGGAAAAAGACAAAGAAAGATGTTGCTGCTAGACAGTGCATTGCTTATAGTTATTTTCCTTATAACATCCGGCTTGTGTGCGCGGCAACGGATGTTTAAAATACCATATGTGATTTTAATTGTTATGGGAATTTGTGGTTTTTTATATGTAGGAATGAAGATAGTTGGAATTCATAAGTACCGCAAGAACTGCCTGAGGGAAAATGCAGTTCAGGAGAGTCTGGACAATTTGCCGAGCGGAATTGTTTTTTTTGATGGGAACGGAATGCCTAAACTGATGAATCGGAAAATGTATCAAATTTGTCAGAATCTGGCGGGAAGAGATATACAGAATATTACAGAACTGAAGGAAGCACTGGAACATCCTCTGAAAGAGAATGTATTTTATGATGTTGATCTGAAAGTATACTGCTTTGCGGATGGAAGTGTGTGGAAATTTTCGGAGAAAGAGATTACTACGACAGCCGGAGATCGATTCTTTCAATTTCTTGCTTCTGAAGTGTCAGAATTATATCGGAACAAAGTGTTGTTGAAGGAAGAAAATCAGAAACTTCAGGAAATGTCTGTGGCTATGAAAGAACTTTCTAAGAATGTAATAACTCTGACCAGAGAAGAAGAAATGTTATCTATGAAAATGAGAGTGCATGATAATCTGGGATATAGCGTCCTGGCGGCACAGCGGATGTTGATGCAGGAATCAGAAGCAGACCAGGATATATTCCTTTCGCAATGGAAGCAGACATTAGACTTGCTGAATAAAGATAACGAGTCTGTTGAAGGCGAACAACTGCACAGGCAGGTGCAGGAAAGAGCGAAGACTTTGGGGGTGAAAATCATTTATACAGGAGAAAAAGTCTGGGAATCTCATATTTCCGAACTGATGGATACAATACTTTTGGAGGCGCTTTCCAATTGTGTCCGCCATGCCGGGGCAAGCGAATTGTATGTAAAATCCGGCAGTGAGGAACAAGAGTGGATTATAGTAATCACAGATAATGGACAAAAAACGGAGAAGAATGTCAAAGAAGGAGGAGGATTATCCGGTATACGAAAAAGGGTGGAGCAATGTGGAGGTACATTGAGAATCTGTGCGGAGTCAAAATTTTCGATAATCGTTAAGATACCAAAGGAGGTGCGGAGATGATACGGGTATTAATCGTGGAAGACCAGCGTATGGCTCGAGAAGATATGGAAAATTATATCCAGTCCAGTGGGAGATATTGTCTGGCGGCATCTATCACAAACGCAGCTATGGCAGAAACCGTATGCAGGCAGAGCAAATGTGAACTTGTCTTGATGGATGTCTGTACGGAGAATGATGAGAGTGGTCTTGTGGCAGCAGAGAAGATTAAAAGGACCATGCCTCAGATAAAAATAATTATCGTGACTTCTTTAGTAGAGTGCAGTTTTATTGACAGGGCGCGCAAAGCGGGAGTAGAAAGCTTCTGGTATAAAGATGCCGGTAAAGAGGAACTGTTGGAGGTTATGGATCGCACGATGAAAGGGGAGAGCGTGTATCCGGATGCTCCGCCGGTTGTGATGATCGGAACAGCGAAAAGCTGTGATTTTACACCGGGGGAATTAGCAGTTCTGCGATTAGTGGTGGAAGGAGAATCCTATAAAAAAATTGCAGAAAGTTTGTGTATATCACCGGAGACTGTAAAATGGCATATCAAGAATATGCTGCAGAAAACGAATTTTGATTCCAAAACGAAATTGGCGGTAGCTGTTACAAAGAAAAATCTGATTATAAACGGATTTTAAAAACAGCATTTTACTACCCACATGGGGAGTGTTTAAATCGCTGAAAACCGTTATCATATACTGTGTAAAAGTGTCTTAATCCTAAGATCTTATTTTTTGTTGAGATGTCAGATGCTTTATAAGATACTGTCTGGAAGGGAGAAAAATAATATGAGATATATTATGAGAAAAATCTGCCTGTTCCCGGTAATGATTGCGGTCATAGTTTTTACAGGGTGTGGGCAGAAGAAAAACGAAGATCCGGTAACCGTTACATTATGGCATGTATATGGCGGACAGACAGAATCGCCATTAAACGATCTGATTGATGAATTTAATGAAACGATTGGAAAAGAGAAAAATATCCGGGTACAGGTTGGCAGTGTTACAAATACGAATACGATACATGAAAATGTGCTGGCATCCGCATTTGGAGATCCGGGGGCTTCCAAACTGCCGGATATGTTTGTTTCCTATCCCAAGACAGTTCTGGCGATGCCGGATGATACGGAGCTTGTAGATTATTATGATTATTTTACAGAAGAAGAACTGAACGAATTTATTCCGGCCTTTTTGGAAGAGGGTGTCATTCATGAAAGACTTTCCATTTTGCCGGTAGCAAAATCAACGGAAGTTATGTTTATCAATAAAACCGCATTTGATCGTTTTGCAAAAGGAACAGGAGCGAAGATAGAAGATTTAAAAACATGGGAAGGACTCTTCGCAATGGCAGAACAATATGCTGCATGGACAGACAACCAGACGCCGGACGTTCCTGGTGATGGAAAGAATTTTTTCGTTCATGATTATCATTTTAACTATTTTCAGGTAGGTGTAGAATCCCTGGGTGAAAATTTCTTTAAAGGAGAAAATCTGGCTTTCGGACCGGAATTTCAAACAGTGTGGGAACCTTATGCAAAAGCGGCACTGTCCGGAGGAGTATGGCTTCGCGGCGGTTATGCGACGGAACCTTTGCGAACGGGAGATTCGATTGTATCGGTGGCTTCGTCAGCCAGCGTGTTGTATTATTCAGACGAAGTTACGTATGCGGATAATACATCGGAAAAAGTAGAGATTGTTTCCATGCCATGTCCCGTATTTGCCAGGGGAGAAACGATGGTCATGCAGCGGGGTGCCGGTATTTGTACGGTAAAATCTACACCGGAAAAAGAAAAAGCCTGTATTACGTTTCTTAAATGGCTGACAGAAGCCCAAAAGAATGTGGAATTTGTGACCAGTCTTGGATATATGCCGGTAAAGCAGGAAGCTTTCGATGTTTACCTTCCGGAGGCGATCGAGAAGTTAAGTGATCCGATGTATGTATCCCTGTATCAGGCTTTTTTAAAGACGCAGGAGAACTATACATTTTATACTGCTCCGAAATTGGATTCCTATCTGGATCTGGAAACAAAGTTTGAAGAACTTATCAGGCAAACCCTGTCAGTAAAGCGGTTGGAGTGGCAGGAACATCCGGAAGATATGGATAAACTTGTTTCAGAGACATTAGAGGATTTCAAAGCAGCATACACACAATAATGTCTGCCGGATCGGCAAAAGAGGTGGCTGACATATGGGAGAAAAGAGAATAAATTTCCGGAAGATTATAAAAGGAATAAAGAGACAAGGCATTCGTATGCAGCAAAGACTGATTGTTTATTGGTGCGTGGTGATTTTAACACTTTTTTTAGCGACAGTTCTGTTACTGAGTATTATTGGAGTTCTTCCGGGAATGGATTTTAAAGTACGGGAAATGTTGTCTGCCCAGCAGAAGAATACGTTGTCAGCGATGACAGAGCAGACCGACATTATGATGGCGAGAAGTATTTCTTTATCGGAAGATATTACAAAAGAATTGAATCAATGCCTGACAGCCAATGGAAAGACATTTTCAGATTTGAATGATAATCCTCAGCTGATCATGGATTTGGAGTCTGCGCTGTATCCCTCCTTGAAATCTGCATTGGATGTGAAGTATTGCAGTGGAGTTTTTGTTGTATTGGATGCAACGGTAAATACGAAGACGGAATATGCAGATACATCACGCATGGGAATCTACCTGCGCCTGTCTGATTTAAAGGCAGTAAATACAAGCAAACAGCACGTAGTTTTTTTCAGGGGAAATGCTGATATTGCAAGAGCAGAGCAGGTACAGCTCCATAACCGTTGGAATTTAGAATTTGATACGTCCGCATTGCCGGGTTATGAACAGATTATGCAATTTGATGGGAACCGGCTGGTAGAGAGCTGCCTGTGGACAGACCGGCTGGAGCTGAGTGACACATGGGAGGATGTGCAGCTTTTATATGTCCCGGTTTTAGACAGTACCGGAAAAGTACGCGGTTTGTGCGGTATGGAGATGAGTAATCTGTATTTCAGGCTGTCTTATCCTATGGTGGAAGGTTCCTGTGGGAATATAGTGACAGTACTGGCTCCTATGGACAAAAAAGGAAACATCTATCTGGATAAGGCGATGTTCGGAGATACAAAAGAAACGTATCTTTCACCATCAGGAACGATGACAGTGAAGAAAGGAAAGTATTATAATACATATTCTACCGCTTTCGGGAATTATATAGGCAGGCATGAACTGCTTGAATTGAAGAGTTGTAATGGGATGCCGCTTGCTGTACTGACATTGATATCAGAAGCGAATTATGAAAAATTAACAGCGGACAATCGAAGGGACTGGATCATCGGTACGTTGTTATTCCTGATTTTATTATTGGTTGTTTCTGTCAGTATGTCCCGTCGTTTTGTAAAGCCGATTCTTCGGAGTTTAAAAGCACTGCAGGAGGATACGCTGACGGATGAAAATTTATCAGGAATTTCAGAAGTGGATGCACTGGTTGATTTTATGCAGAAAAAAAGAAATACGGAGAAACTGGAAAATGGAGGCATTCCTCCGAATATAGAAGAAATGCTCAAGGCGTTTGCTTTGCGCGTGGAAACTCTGACTCCGTCAGAGAGGATGGTTCTTCAGTATTATGTTGATGGATATACGATACAGGAGATTGCTTCACTGCTTTATATCAGTATTGGAACAGCAAGAAAGCATAATACAAATATGAATCGAAAACTGGGAATAACTGTCAGAGAGGAATTAATGCTGTATATTGAGTTGTTTCGAAAATGCGATCAGTTAGATAAGCTGACATATAATAGAACTGAGTAAAAGAAAAAGAGTCTGTACAGGCTCTTTTTTAGTTTGACCGACAGATATCGTTTACATTTTTACAAAAAAGAAATTGCGCATATATAGTAGATAGATAAAAAAGAAACACTATATATAGTATACTAATCGTTCGTATTTTGGAAAATAAGCAAAATATACGAATGGCGACCATAGTATTTGCTTTCCCTATCTGCTACGCTTTCATTACGAAATGGTGGCCGCCCGATAAAAGAAAAAAATAAAGGAAATGGATAAGGAGGGAGAACTAAAGAGTGGGATGGTGATAGAGCAAGGAGGTTAACAAGGAGGTTGAAATGTGGAATATATTACGAAAAAGGATTTAATAGATTGTTCTACACCGGATGAGTTTTGCTTTTCACTATGCTGCATGGAATGTAAAACAGTATGGAAAAGCACACCAATTCGTTTTTCCAAAGCGGGGAAAAAACCGGAAAATGAAAATCGGAAGATTATTTATGATACGCTTTATGACCGGGAAAAGAATTTAGCATTTCAAAAAGCATTGAATCAGGCGAAAGAAATCTTTAATATTTGTCCGATATGTAAGCGTCTTGTATGTGACCATTGCTTTTTGATCTGTGATGATCTGGATATGTGTGTGCAATGTGCCGCAAAACTTAATGAAAAAGGTACTGTTGTAGGATGAAAAAGAAAAACGAAAAAGAAAAGAAAGGAGAACTTTACTATGAAAAAATATGAGATTTTAGGAGGAAATTTACCAGTTGTCGTATGTGAATTAGCAGCAGGAGAATCTATGATCACAGAAAGCGGAAGTATGAGCTGGATGAGCCCGAACATGAAAATGGAGACGGTTTCCGGTGGCGGAATGAAGAAAATGTTCGGCAGAATGATGTCTGGTGATTCTGCGTTTCAAAACAGATATACCGCAGAAGGTACAGACGGAATGATTGCATTTGCATCAAGTTTTCCGGGAGCAATCAAAGCGCTGGAGATTAGCAGCGGTCACTCCATGATCGTGCAGAAAAGTGCATTCCTTGCTTCAGAAGAAGGCGTGGAACTGTCCATGCATTTCCAGAAAAAATTAGGAAAAGGCATATTTGGCGGAGAAGGTTTCATTATGCAGAGATTGAGCGGAAATGGAACTGCATTTGTAGAAATTGACGGACATGCAGAGGAATATGATCTGAGTGCCGGACAGGAAATGGTGATCAGTACCGGGTACTTAGCGGCAATGGAAGAAACCTGTACGATGGATATTGTAACCGTAAAAGGAGTAAAAAATATGCTGATCGGAGGAGAGGGCATTTTTAATACTGTTGTTAAAGGACCGGGAAAGGTGATCTTACAGACAATGCCAATCAGCAAGGTGGCAGAATTGCTGACTCCGTTTTTTGCAGATAAGAAGTAGTTAAAAGGGGAGAGGCTTATGAGAAAAAAGTTGAATTTGTTATTAGGATTAGTGTTTATCATCAGTATGGCAGCACTGACCGGGTGTGGAGGCTCCGGAAAAGCAGGAGAGAAGAATCCATATGAAGGAAAATGGGTAGCGGTCTCCGCTCAAACGATGGGAATATCCGTCAGTGTAGATGAAGCTTTCGGTGGTGATTTTGAATTTGAAGTGAAAAATGGAGGAAAAGTATCCTTTTCAGCTGGAGACACTACCGGAAATGGAAAATGGTCTGTCGAAGATGATCAGTTTACCTTGAGCATCGAAGGAGAAAAAATGGTGGGAACCATCGGAAAAGATATCATTTCTTTTGACGACATGCTGGAGATGGGAGTAAAGGTGATTTTTGCAAAGGATGGAACCGATGCAATGGATCCTTCGCTCTATCTGACAGAGGAGGAAAGTGCAGTCATAGGTAAGTGGGCTTCTGAAAGCGTAGAAGAACTTTTAGGAGACGGACCGCAGACTTCTATGGAAGGAGTAGACAACATCAATGATGCACTGCGTCTTGATTTCAAAAATGACCGTAATGTAACAGTTATTTATAAAGGAGAAGAGATAGGGACATTCCCATGGTCAGTTGCACTGGGGTATTGTGCGATTGAATCAGATAACCCATCTCTCTCAGTGGCGATAAATGACGATGGCACGTTAAAAGTAGATTACAGTAATGACGAAGACTACTACACATTTCATTGTGTGAAAAGTGACGGTGAATAGCTGAAACGGATATGGAAAGCGTGAAGGGAGGGAAGATACCATGAAAAAGAAATTGTGGTGTGTGCTGTGTATCATGGCATGCATGATGATGATAGCGGCATGTGGACAAAAAAAGGCTCCGGAGAAGAAAAAAACAGAGCAGGCAGAAACAAAATTTAAGGACAGGGAAAATCTTAAATTAAATTTATTTACAGTGTATTATCCGAAAGCATGGAACTATGATAAAGAAAATATGAAGAAAGATAAAGACTACGCTCGCGTTAGATTTTTTGATGGAGATACAGTAGATGAATCCGAGAATGTCATTTATATAGAAGCAACAAAGGAGGATTCCTATAAATATCGAAATAGTTTAGTTGACTTCGGCGTGGATTTAGAGACATATGCAAAAGGGAAAATGGACACTGTAACAATAGGAAATGCAGAATATACAGCAATGCCGGAAGGTAATTCCGTAGAGAAAACGTATATGTATCGCCATGAAAAGTCTGGTACATCCTATGATATCAGAGTAAAGGGACAGGAAATAGATGATTCTGACAAAGAACTGCTGGAAGGAATTGTGCTGAAATTAAAGGATGAAGGAAATAAAGACGCACCATGGCCATGGGAGGGAGAGCCTCTTGAACCTGTATTGGCAAAGCAGATGGTAGGTTCTTATACAATCGTTCCGGAATATATTCCGTTTAAAGAAGTACAGGGTGTCATGCAGATCATGGAACATCAGTTTGTAAAACAGGGCAACCAGGTATTCCATTTGCTGGAGAACAAACTGGATACTTATGAATATTCAGAAAGCGGACTCAAATTCGTTTCTTCGATGGAACTAGACGATGATTGTGAATATTTGTCCGGAGACAACAGTGGAATGTTATATCTTTCGCCGGGAATCGGAGATGTAATTGGCGTAAAAGATGGAAAAAAGGCAATGCAGACAACCGTAGATGGACATTTGAATATGCATCCATCCGGAGAATGGGGAATCAGTTTCTGGGTGAACAGTGATACTCAGAAGATTGCAAATCAAGGCGGTAACCTGACAGCAGAACCGTGGATACTGACCGGATTAAATAAAGATGAAGAGCGCAAGGGACTATTTTCCATGATAGATGACGTACAGATCACGAATAGTCATATTATGGTTGCCGGTTCCATGGCTGCGGAAAACGAAGGCACAAAAATAGTTGTCTATGATTATGATGGCAATCAGCTTTTGAAATTAGGTGGAGAAGATATCAGTTCTCCGGACCGGCTCGGATCCATTACAGGTATGGCGGAAACAGAAAATGGTTTTGTGGCAGCAGATGGAAATATGCGGGAAATACAATTCTGGGCAAAAGATGGAACGCATATAGGCGCAATTTCTACAGATGACATATTTGGTGTCGGTTATCCATGGCTGGAAGATATGCAGCTGTTAGATGACGGTTCTCTTTTAATCCTGCTGACACAGAAGCGAAATGATGAGTCGGCAAATGAATTGATGTTCTTCAGATTGACAGGATTCTAATCCAGACATATTACTCACGAAAATATCAAATCAATAAGTTTGAAGGGGCTGTCGCACTAAGTAATTAGTGCGCAGCCTCTTTTCTGTGCTTTTTTTCAAAATCATCTGACTTTATACATTCTGCCACATGTGATTAGTGGAAAAATGATTTTTCAAGAAAATCTATGCCCTCACGTTCTCTGGAACATGCAACTGGAGAAGAAGTAGTTCATTTATGTACAAAAAACTTGCAAAAAGGGGTTGGTAAATACCATTTCCAACGCTTTATAGGTAGAGGAATAATTATTTTTCAAAATTTCCCAAAATCATGTCCGATTTTGTCGCTCCCAATACAGAGTATATGAAGGGACTAACGAAAGTAAAAGAAAAAATGATAAAAATGTAAAAAAATATCACGAATTTTTTGCATCGTGCCAAGTCATTTGACTTTAGTAATTAGAGGACGTTTTGGAATGTTCCTTCACTGAACCTTGACAATTGATAAGTGCACCCTGAAAGCCTACCAGGAGTTCTGCCATGACCTTTCTTTTCTGAAAGCAAGCGGAATCATAATGACACTCCCGATGATGGGCGGATGATCAAAGCCTTATGATCAGTGACCTGTGTATGCAGGCAGAGGCAGTCTGAGACGGCTGCAGGTGACAGGGAAACGCACAATAGACCGCTGATGCAACAAGTAACTAATAACAATGATTAAAGGGTAAAATGCCTGGAAAGGACGTAAAAACTATGAATAGAGTGATTTTAATGGGAAGACTGACAAAGAATCCGGAGATCAAATATGCCGGAAAAGATAATGATATGGCAGTAGCAAGATATACACTGGCAGTGAACAGAAAATATAAACGTGATGGTGAACAGGAAGCGGATTTTATTTCGTGTGTAACATTTGGCAAGAGTGCAGAGTTTGCACAGAAATATCTTCACAAGGGAATGCGGATTGTGATCGGTGGTCGCATCAGCACTGGCAGTTATAAGGATAAGGATGGAAAGACGATTTATACCACAGATGTGATTGTGGAAGAACATGAATTTGCCCAGAACAAGGACAGCGGTGCTGGAGCAGATTCACTAGAAACCCTGAAAGCAGATAAAGACGGATTTATGGAGGCGAAGGATGAAGAAATTCCGTTTGACTAATAAAAACAGAAATCTGCCTAATAAAAATGTGGAGGTTATTTATGAGTGTAAGTTATAACAGATTGTGGAAACAGCTCATTGATAAAAATATGAAACGGATAGAAATGCAACACCTCACCGGGATTAGTGCAAATATCCTTGCCCGGATGGGAAAAAATCAATATGTATCAATGGAAACAGTCGAGAAAATTTGTAAGAAAATGAATTGTACTATTGACGAGATGATGGAATTTATAGATTAAAGATAGCAAGCCGGATACGGCATAATTCTCTTAGCAAAGCTAAGAGCGCACTTCTATACAGGCAATTACATCTGCCTGTATCGTGCGACCTGCGGTGCCATTCCCGATTTTGAAGAATTTCAATCCGGGAATATAGCGAAATCATAGATTTCGGACAAGGGGATAATTTCCCCTTGCGGCACAAGGCCTATCTTGTTGTAGCAATTAAAGATTTTTAAGATTACAGAGGTCAGTATGTCCTTATTGTGGAACGACGACCTCAGTTTTTTATATTCAGGAATCGGCATTTGTGAAAAGACCGGTTCTTTTTATTTACAGAAAGAGTAGGAGGTTGAAAACTTGAGCAGAGCGAAAAATCCAAAATATGAATCCATGTCACTGGAAGAACTGAAAGCCAACATGGAAAAAAGTAAAAAGGAACTGGAACATGCGCTCCACAATAAAAATATTCTGGAGCAGAGAAAGAAGTTGGTGGAGCGAAAGGAACGTTCTCACAGATTGATTGTTAAAGGAGCAGAGTTTGAAAAAGCATTTCCATTATCAAGAGATCTGGAACAGGAAGAAGTTCAGGATGTTATGAAACAGTTGCAGAACAGTAGTTACAACAAGAGTATCGTGCGGCAGGTTCACATAGCAGCCTTACACAAAGAGCAACAGCAGATTGCAGAAGCAGTTGAAAGAGCAGAAAGAGGAGATGACAGCTAATGGCACTGTATCATTTTTCGGTAAAGCAGGTGTCCAGAGGAAAAGGTCAGACGGTGGTTAATTCCGCAGCTTATATTTCGGGGCAGAAGCTTTATAACGATTATTATGGACAGACACATGACTACACAAAAAAGTCTGGAGTGGTTTTCACAGAAATCCTGACTCCGGAATATGCGCCGGAACGTTTGTCTGACCGGGAAACGCTCTGGAATGAAGTAGAGCAGATAGAGAAAAGTAAACGGGCACAGTTAGCTTATTCTTTTGATATTGCTTTACAAAATGAACTGACACTGGATGAAAATATAGAACTGGCGAGAGAGTTTTGCATGGAACAGTTCGTAGCACGTGGCATGATTGTAGATCTGGCGGTTCATGAGGGAAAATCAAAGAATGAGGATGAACCAGATAATCCACATTTTCATGTACTTGCTCCAATCCGTGCGTTTACAGAAGATGGAAGCTGGGGCAACAAGCAGAAACGTGAATATGTTTTGGATGAAGACGGAAATCGGATTAAAGATGCCAGAGGAAAGGATATATTCAATGCTGTTTCCACTACCGGATGGAATGATCCGGAACTTTTAAAGGAATGGAGAAGAGCGTGGACAGAGAAGGTGAACGAAAAATTCCGGGAGTGCCATATGGCAGCCAGAATTGATCACCGTTCTTACAAAGAGCAGGGAATTGACCTGATTCCGACCATACATGAGGGATATGAAGTTCGGGCGATGGAGAAAAAGGGGATTAAAACAATCATCGGGGAACTGAACAGAGCTATTCGACAGTTCAACCAGATGTTTATTTCTCTGAAAGAATCCATTCAGTGGATGAAGACAGCTTATGAAGAAATGAAGGTAGAACTGGATCGCAGACAGAACCCTACACTTCTGGAAAGCCTGCAAGATTATTATGATAAAAAGACACAGGGCAGACCACCACTTCCCAATTTCTATGCGGAGATGAAACGAAAAGGGAAGAATCTCTCCAACTTACAGGAGTTTGCAAAGTCTATCAATTATCTTCAGACACATCAGATAGAGACAATGGATGACTTGAAGGAACGGATTGATGAACTGAACGGTGTTGTTTCTGTCGGTAAAAAGGAAATTTCCGAAAAGCGAGAGCAGTTAAAGAAATTGGAAAATCTGGAAAAGATGGCAGAGGTAATAAAGACAAACCAGCCATTGATTGATGAGTATAACCGTTTCTATTTTCAGAAAAGACGGGAGAAATATTACCAGCAGCATAAGAAAGAAATCAATTACTATCGCAAATGTGAACGGGAGCTGAAACAGCATCTGGATAAAAATGGAAAAGTTCCAACTGCCAGATGGAAACGGGAAAAAGAAGAACTCCGGACAGCGATCGAAGAGCTGAAAGCAGATAAGCAGCCATATCAAGATGAGTTGGCTTTTGTGAAAAAAGTACAGACCTGTGCAGATATTGCCAGACGTGACCGGGAAATGGCAGAAGCAGATACTTCCGGGCGTTCAGAAGAAAAAAGCGAGAAGCAGACAAAGTTCCCAGCATTTCACGCAGCTCAGACGGAAGATATTTTTGAAGAAAGCGGTAAAGCAGAGCAACAGCCGGTGAATCAGCAGGAGAAGAAGCCAGAAAAGAAGACTTCTCTTCTGAGAAAATTGGATGAAAAGAAGAAAGAGTGTGCAGTGCGTGATGCAAAACAACAGGCAGTGAAGAAAAAACGGAACCATGAGATGAGTTTATAGCAGTCTGTCAGCAGGACAGACAGGAAAGGATGATAAAAATGCAGTATACAGAAGAACAGATTGCAAAAGCAAACAATACCGATCTTGTTTCTTTCCTGAACGCACAGGGAGAACAGTTGGTGAAAAGTGGCAGAGAATACCGTTGGAAAAAGCATGACAGTGTAACGATATCTGGAAACCGATGGTATCGGCATAGTCAGAGTAAAGGAGGTTATCCGGTAGATTTTGTGATGGAATTTTATTATGCAACATTCCCGGAAGCAGTGAAAATGCTGATCGGGGAAGAAGGCGAAGGCAGGCAGAAGTCCTGCCCCGCCCCGTCTAAAGACTTTCGATTACCGGAGAAAAATGAGGATAATGAAAAAATCATGAAGTATCTGACAAAAAAAAGAGAGATTGAGAAAACACTGGTGGAAGATTGGATTGACAGAGGTGATATTTACGAAGAAAAGGAGCATCATAATGTTATATTTGTCGGCAGAGATGCAGATGGTATTCCGAGATATGCACACTGCCGGGGAACTGGTGAAATAAAATATCGTGGAGATGTAGCAGGTTCTGATAAAGCTTTTGGATTTTGCCACAGAGGAACGGATAATCAGTTATTTGTGTTTGAAGCAGCCATTGACCTGCTTTCTTTTATCCAATTATTTCCAAAAGACTGGAAGAAACGCAGTTACCTGAGTCTGGGTGGCGTCTCCAGTGTGGCACTAATGTCTTTTCTTTCTGAACGCCCTCAGATTACTTCTGTTTTCCTGTGCCTGGATAATGACCAGGCAGGGAATGAGGCTTGTGAGAAACTGGCAGGAGAAATCTCAGAAGGATACAGTGTAATTCGTCTGAAACCATCGCGAAAAGACTGGAATGAAATCCTCTGTGATAAAAATACTGACAGAAAGAAAGCAATCGCAGAAACAATCACAATAAAAGTACCAGAAGCAGAAGAACTGGTGCCGATGTTATGTTATGAAGATATTAAGCAGACCAGTGTGGAGTGGTTGTGGTTTCCTTATATTCCATTTGGAAAACTGACAATCATTCAGGGCAATCCGGGAGAAGGAAAAACTTATTTTGCAATGATGCTGACGGCAGCTTGTACCAATCGAAAGTTATTTCCTAATATGGAAGATATTGAACCGTTCAATGTAATTTATCAGACAGCAGAGGACGGTATGGGTGACACTATCAAGCCAAGACTGATAGAAGCAGGAGCAGATCTGAGCCGGGTTATGGTAATTGATGATACGGAAGAAGCATTAACCCTATCTGATGATCGAATTGAAAAAGCAGTCAGACAGAATCGAGTGCGGCTTGTAATCATTGATCCGGTACAGGCATTTATTGGAGCAGATGTGGATATGAACCGGGCAAATGAAGTGCGTCCGGTGTTCCGAAAACTGGGAATGATTGCAGAGAAAACCGGATGTGCCATTGTGCTGATCGGACATCTGAATAAATCTTCTGGGACGCAGAGCACGTATCGAGGACTTGGTTCTATTGATATTATGGCAGCAGTGCGAAGCTTGATTTTCATCGGGAAAGTAAGAAAAGATCCAACCACAAGGGTATTGATTCATGAAAAAAGCTCGCTAGCGCCACCAGGGGAGACAATGGCGTTTAAACTGGGAGACGAAGATGGTTTTCGATGGGTGGGAGCCTATGAGATTTCCGCAGATGAATTGTTAGATGGGAAAGAAGGAAAAGCAACAGAAACAAAGCTGGAGAGAGGGGCAAAGCTGATCAGGGAACTGCTTGCTGATAAAAAAGAAATTTCAATCAGGGAATTAGATGAAAAAGCAAAGGAACAGGGAATTTCTGGGAGGACCATGCGTGATGTAAGAAGCCGGATGAAGAATGAGTTGGAGTACCAAGTAAATGAAAAGCAGGAGAATAGTATTCGATTAAAAGAATGATGGGTGGCAGAGTCATCGAAGCAAATACAGATTTTTATAGATACCCTATCTGCCACCTGCCGTCTGCCGGTGCATGAATACTTTCAAGTATCAGGAGTAAGTAAAAGTAGATTGACAGATAATATAGAAAAGCGTATTATAATAATAAGAGGTGGGATTTCCCACATAAATGCTTGCGTAGGAGGTGTTGGTAATGGAAGCAATGAAAGATTATGTTGCCCATCTGGATAACAAAAAAAGAATTACGCTCAGAGGAGCTGCTTATCAGTATTACAATGTAAAAGAATACGGAAATGGCTGCATTATTCTGGAACCTCGGGAACTGGCAGTGCCAGAGAGCATTTCAGCCAGAACTCTGGCAGATATGGATTGTGCAGTAAGTAACTTTAAGAGAGGCGATGTTTCCCGGGCTATTGACCTGTCAGATTTTTAAAAGGAATAAGAGATGAATTTTAATATACGAATGGGAATTCCTGAAATGCAGGAACTTTGGTTAGATCTGCAGGAGAAATATCGTTCCGGTAATATAAAAAAGAAGGAAGAACAGTTGTATAAAAAATGGGGAAAGGCTTTAAAGCTGTTGTCGGCTGATCCGGGTTATCCGAGTCTTCAAACCCATGAAATAGAGCCATTATCCAGACGTTATGGAATGAAAGTGAGACAATCATATCTGGAAAATAAAACCAGTGACGCAATGAGAATGTACTGGGTTTATGGACCAGACCAGAAAGATATTACAATTATCGGACTGGAGCCACATCCGGAAGATAAGAAAAATGGCGCTTACGACCGAATTTCACTGTCGGATTTGTAGAATAAAACTGAATATGGCACAGACAAGAAAAGATCTGCGGGGCAGAGTTCTGCGGAAAGGTGAATCACAGAGACGTTCAGACGAGAGATATGTATATACTTATACGGATACTATCGGAAGACGTAAATATGTTTATGCACAAGACCTTGTAACACTTCGGGAAAAAGAAGCACAGATCATGAAAGATCAGATGGACGGTCTGGATATTTATGTTGCCGGAAAGGCTACAGTAAATTTTGTATTTGACCGCTACATGAGTCTCAAAAACAATCTGAAACCAACGACCAAGAGTAATTATCTTTATATGTATGACCGATTTATCCGGGATACATTTGGAAAGCGGAATATAGCAGAGATTAAGTATTCTGATGTGGTGCAGTTCTATAATCATTTGACCAAGAAGCAGGAACTGAAGATTAACACATTGGAAACCATTCATACGTTATTACATCCAACTTTTCAACTGGCTGTGAGGGATGACATTATCAGAAAAAATCCTACGGATGGAGTCATGGCAGAATTAAAGAAAAACTTAGGCATGAAGACCGGTGTGAGACATGCACTGACAATTCCACAGCAGAGAGCATTTATGGAATATATTGCTACGCATCCGATTTATTTTCACTGGTGGCCGATTTTTACGATTTTTCTTGGAACCGGGTGCCGGATTGGAGAAGTTTTAGGGCTTCGATGGGAAGACATTGATTACGAGAAGCGGATTATCAGCATCAATCATAATCTGACGTATTATCCGGTAGGAGAAGACCGGGCATCGGAAAATCACATTTCGACGCCGAAAACAGAAGCCGGAATGCGTACGATTCCCATGTTGGATACAGTGAAAGATGCTTTTGAAATGATCTGGGAAGAGCAGAAAGAAAATGGCTGGACAGATGCAGAGATTGACGGAATGACAGGCTTTGTTTTCTGTAACCGTTATGGAAATATAATGAATGCCCAGTCAGTCAATCGGGCAATCAAGAGAATCTCATCTGCTTATAATGCAACAGAAGAAATAGAGGCAAAAAAAGAGCATCGGGAGCCGGTGCTGTTGCCGGATTTTTCAGCGCACAGCTTGAGACACACATTCTGTACAAGGCTTTGTGAAAGAGAAACCAACCTGAAAATAATCCAGTCGATCATGGGGCATAAGGATATCCAGACCACTATGGATATCTATGCAGAAGCGACAGAGGAGAAAAAACAGGAAACATTTGAACATTTGGCTGCAACAATGGATGTATTTTAAGAAGGGCTTATGAACCCTTTTATCTGACAACAGAAATAACCAAATGACATCAAATTGACAACAGATATGATTTGACAATGATTCATCATGAATGGTGATGAAGAGAAGACAATTTAATAGAAATAGCACAGCGAAGCATCACGAAGGGTAATGAAGAAAAATCAAAAAAATTCCCGACAATGAAGTCCTTAGATGGTGTAAATAAGAAAAATGATGTAAATAATACAGCTTCTGAAGCACCTGAAA
>ENA-UPXC01000508-UPXC01000508.1-human-gut-metagenome-genome-assembly--contig:-NODE-508-length-64942-cov-10.261589_pt1 | contig 64942 bp, 61 predicted proteins | sample MGYA00250047_ERZ773371 | MGnify/ENA primary metagenome ERZ773371 (study PRJEB29103, sample SAMN06111975) | human gut metagenome | biome: human gut; feature: ankylosing spondylitis patient; material... | reverse complement strand
CGATACTTGAACACAAGCACAAGATGATAGTATAGTAAGAATACTAAATGTGCGTTATTATCTCAATTTTTTATTATTTGACTAAAGATACTATACTATAATTAGGATGCTCTATCAAGTAGGTATAGACGCAATTCATCTCCCACCTTAGAGGTCGGCATCTTCTTGCTGTAAAAGGATAAATAAGAAATTATAGAGAGCCATCTTTAACTCAAATACCTATTAACGAATATTAAATTTATACTTTCCAATATCTACCGTTTCTTTTTTACTTACAAAATTCCACTTTCCTTCATAATATATAATTGTCACAATTGTATTATATTCTAACTTATCAAGAATTGGTACTGCCCAACTTTGTGGAACCATCTCATATTCTTCGTTTGTTTTCCTATCAGTCATAACATACATATCGTTATGTTTATGAGTATATTGCACATTTTTCAACACAACAGGAATTCTTGAATGCGGTTCATTCCAAGCTACTGCTTCATGATTATATTCATCATCCACCTGAGATTGTATACTCTTTAACGCTCCTTTACTTATGCTTCCGTTATTGCAATAAAGAATCGCTGTTCTCTTTTTACCGGTAGTGAGACTCACAAGGGTTGCTGTATTACAGATAGCCTTTGCTTTTCCCCAGCCAAGTTCCGTCTCATGATTTTCTGCTTTTATAAGTACAAATGGACTTTCTAATAATTCTTCTTCATGTAGATAAATAGCCTCACCTACTTTCATCTCCGAAAGGCAACGATATTTTCTATTATTATCTATATTCTTATTATCTAAATCCTGCATTTTTTCTATCTGGGCACTTGTCAAAGTTTCCAGATCTTTTTTCATTTTTTCTTCTATATCTATGTTCGTATTTCCAATCTCTGCGTCATCCCCCGTATCTTCTTCTGCAGCTTTTTTATACCATTCTTCTGCTTTCTCAATGTCTTCTTCTACTCCAAGTCCATGCTCATAAAATTGCCCTAACTTGTATGCTGCATCTGGTCTTCCCTGCTGTGCCGCTAACATATACCAATGCATTGCCTTTTCAAAATCTTTTTCCTTGCCCTTTCCCTGTTCATAACATCGACCCACATTATACTGTGCCTGTGCATATCCCTGCAAAGCTGCTTTCTCTCCCCAGTAAATCATCTCTTCATAATTTTTCTCTACACCTTTTCCATAACCATAAAAATGTGCCAGGAGTGCCTGTGCCGGCGCATATTCCTGTTCTGCAGACTGTACACAGTAATCAACTGCCCTTTTCATATTTATACTTGCACCTTTTCCATTCGCATATGCCCTTGCCAAATGATATTGTGCCTCCATATCGCCAGATTTCGCAAGTTTCTTCCACTCTTTCACTTGTTTACTCTCAAAACTAAATAATCCCATATTCCGTCTCCCCTCTTGTGTTCAATCGTAAGCTATGTATTGATTATACTTTAACAATGGTATTATATCACAAAAAAGCAGGAAAAAGTCATCGAATTTTATAAAAATTGTACAGATTTCTGCAAAAGCATTATATTTACTGGACTTTTTAACGGTTCAAAATTATGTTTACACCAATTACTACACCAATTTATCCAACGACTTTAAGATAGCTTTGTATATTTTCCATTTCCTTTTGTTGCTCATCTTCTACTACATGTACATATCTATCCATTGTTATCGCAAGAGTGGAATGACCTAGAATTTTTTGCAGAGTTTTAGGACGCATACCACCCTCTATGCACCTTGTTGCGAATGTATGTCTTAACGAGTGAATTGAAAACTTCTGAATACTTAATTTATCTGCAATCTCAGATAATTTGCCATTATACGCAGAAAATAAAGTAGGGTTACCTTTTCTATTAAAAAATACCAGATTAGCAAATTCCAAAGAAATCACTTTGTTTTTCTGTTCTCTCTGATTTCTTAAAATATTATAAGCTTCCTCAGTCATTGGAATATCTCTTGTTCCAGACTTTGATTTCGTACTACCCCATCTCCAACCTTGAGTTTTCGTATCATATCTTAATGTTCTTCTCACATGGATAACACGCTTTTCAAAATCAACATCATTCCATTGTAACCCTGTCAACTCACTGTATCGCAGTCCTGTCTGTAAAATCAATGCAAAAGGATTATAGTATAAATAACCTTTCATCGCTTGTAAAAATAGAATCTGTTCTTCTCTTGTTAATGGTTTCCTTTCTGTAGATTCCGCTCCCTTTTTACAATACACTCGTTTAGTTACTGGATTAGATTTTATTATTTGATATTCTACCGCATCAGAGAAAAAGGCTTTCATGAAAGTTCTGACCTTCTTAATAGTAGACTTTTTATACTTTCTCTTTTTAGAATTACTCATAGCATTCAAAACATTCTGGCAATGTATAGGGAGAATCTTAGACATTTTCATTTCTCCTAATATTCCTTGCATATGTGTGCGATACATCTCATCATAACTCTCTAATGTACCCCACTTTACATTAGGAGACTTTATTTCTTCCACCCAATATTCATACCATGCATTAGCGGTCATATCTTCGCCAGCTTCAGCACAATCGTATTCATCTTTATACTGTTGATCTGCCAGCCATTGTCTACACTCCTGCAATTTTTTAAAATATTTCTGTTTTCTTTCTCCCTGTCTATTAGTATATCTTGCTGTATATAATCCGTCTTTCCTTTGAGAAATTCCTGTACCTAATTCTTTTCCTTTCAGGCTCTTACCCATCAATTATTCCTCCTTTTAAAAAGAGCCTTAATATAATAAATTTATTTTATTACAAAAAGGCTCTATCGTCCATATGTTCTTTTTTAATCTATAACTCAATATTTCTTTCAATATAATTTTCAAATTCTCTCCGCTTCACTAACTTTTTATTTCCTATATATAATACAAATGGACAATTTGGAATTTTCAACATTTCTCGTATTTTATTTATGCCTATACTGCTGTATGCAGCGGCTTCTTCAACGGTCATTGTGACTTTTCTCCACACTGGAATAATTATTTTTTCTTTTTCTATCAATCAATCATATCCTTTCTTACTTTTCTCCAAATAGAAAAGAGTACCAGAACTTTGACATTCTGATACTCTGAATAAAAATATTTATTTTACAGTTTCGTTTTATAGCCAGATTTTTGTCTTTGGTCTGTTAGCTGTTTCACTATATAATCATAAGACATTTCTTGCATTTTCTTAACCCCAGGGAATGTGTCTTTATCAATACTTCCTTGGACAATCAAATTATTTTCAATATTGATATCTCCCATACCACCATTTTTCATCATGGTGTTTGCTTTCTCAACATTACTAATAAAATCTGGTACTAAATTTTTAACAGGTTTCTCAGGAAGAATCATTTCCCCTAAACGTGCAGTAATTAAACCTTCATCGCCATTTGATGTAATAACATTGCTTAAAGCAGGAATTACTTTTGTAATATCGTTTACAGGAACGAGTTCATCTGTAATTCCACCAGTAGCATAGCCTTTGACTTTAGCTGTAAGTGTCGAACTAATCAAATTTTTTCCAGGTTTTATAACCGAAGCTGTTATACCAAGTTTTTTTAATTTATTAACATAATTTTGTGCGGTTGATTTAGCTTTTTTCTCTTTTTTTACAAAATCATTGTGATTCTGTGCAGCTCCAAGACCTTTATCCTTTTGTAAACCATTCGTACTTATAGTTTTATGAGCTTTGACTTTTTTCTTTTTTGAATCAGTAAAAAAGTTCCAATAATGACTCTTTCTCATTTTTTCATAATGATTTTCAGTCTTTTTCCATGCTTTTTGATAAGCAACATTAGCAGATTCTAATTTTGATTCAAGATTGGCAATATTTTTTTGCTTTTTTTCATTGGATTTTTCTTTTTTCTTTGAGTCCTGTTTTGCTTTGTTTTCCGAAGCTTTTTTTCTATCTTGTCCTTCTTGTGTTAAAGTTGGCTCTGGTTTACTTGCCTGATTTCCAATCTGGTCTACAGCTTTATCTACTTTAGATTCATTTGCTCCACCTTTAATAATAGAAGTATCAACATTTCCAAGAGTAGGAGAAGATGATGTAGAACCATTTTTGACATTTGTTACAGTAGTATCCAATTCTTCTTTTGTTTGATTGGTGGCTTTCTTCGTAGCATCCGAAACCGCTGTACCAGAAGATTTGATAATATCTCTAATTTTTGCATAAGCTTCATCATAAGATTCAACCATACCATCAAGCATTTTATTAACAACATCTGTCTGCATTTTAGAATTGCTATCCAAAGCAGTTAATGTCTTATCTAATGCATTGGATGCGTCTTCTGAAACTTTATCATATCCTTCACTACGAAGTTCATCTTCATGATCTCTTACAGTTTCATCATAATCATCTTGAGCATCTTTAAGTTGTGCTTTCAATTCTTCCAAACGTGCTTTTCCTGCGGCACTAGAAGTACCTTCTAAGGCTGCGATTTCGTTTTGAAGAATGTTAATATTCTTATTTTTTTCTTTTAAAGTCTTATCGTAATTGTAATAATCCTTTTTCTTTTGTAAAGCATCTTTTCTTTTATCAATGTTCTTTTGAAGAAGGTCATTTTCTTTTTGAAGAGAATCTTTATATATCTGTAAAATAGCATTACGACTATCTTTAACAGTAGATACTTCTTTCTGTTGTGCATTAATAATTTCACGTTTCTTTGATAAGTAATCTTCTTCTGACATCTGACCATTTTTATACATTGTCTCAAGACCATCCATTTCTTTTTTATAATTAGAAATGGCTTCTTGTGCCTGATTGATTTTTTGAACATTGAGAAGAATTTTTGCATTGCCTGCATCAGTGACTACACCATCTTCTGAAACTGTCTCTGCATCACCCATAAGGTCGATAAGATGTTCTATATCATTGATATTATTATCAATGGTTTCATTCATCTCTTCAAAAGGTTCAAAGCGAAGTTCCTGAATAGAATCTTTCAATTCTTCATTATCAGATGCTATACCAAGAATCTTTACATCTAAATCTGAAACCTCCGAATTTAATTTATTCCAGTTAGTAGAATCTTTTTTATATTTATCTCGCTCCATAATCTTGTCATTACGGAGTTTTTCATAATATACAATGGTATTATTATTAGCAGTCCTTTGAGCTGTATAAGTATTTTCAAGATTCTTTCTTCGAGTCTCATTAGAAGTATCCTTTACCTTAAACAATGAAGCTGCGGCTGATAATCTATCAGCAACACCAGCCCATTTATCAATAGCCCACTGAGATAAATTATAAGTAACTTCCCTAATCTGTGAATTCAAATCCTCGTAAGCAGTCTTAGAATCATTTAATTCTTTTACAATCTCATTGTATTTAATCTGTGCTTCTCTGGCTTCATTGCTATTTGAACCAAATCTCTTCTTTGCGGTTTTAAGTTCTTTTGCATAAGCATTCTTCTCCTGTTGAAGAGTGGAAGTTTGCGCAGCCTGCTTACTTCGTTGAGAAAGAAGATTCTTATAATAAGTAGAATTTGTACCCTCTGAACCACCACGGGCTTTAATCAAGTCGTTAGAAGAAGAATAGATTTCCTGTTCTGATTTATAAAGATTACCAAGAGTATCATAATAATCTGTAATAGAATCAAGCTTTTTTTGTTCTAACTCATATAGTTGTTGTTGAAGGTCAAGCTGATTTGTACGACATTCTTCTGCCTTATCCCAGTATTCCTGATAAGCTTTGATAAATTCCTGTGTCTTTTCACCATAATCACCAATATTGATTGTTCCATTTTTAATCTTCTTCACAAGACCTTTTGCTTGTTTAGAAGTAACAATCTTGCGTTTTACAGCCTGATTTTTAACAGTATTTGCTTGCTTTTGATAACGAGTTGCACCTTTTTGATTTGCAGAGATTTCACTTTTCGTACTCTTATAAGCATTCTCATAATTAGAAGTTGTTCCCTTCAAGGTACGAGAATTTTCGGCTTTCTTCTGGTATCTTTCTGTGTTAGTTTGAAGTTTCTTTAAACGTACTTCAATCCAATCGAAGAATCTCTCAAGATAATTTTGGAATTTCTCTAAAGCTGTTTTGCCTTTTTTTGTGGTTTTCTTTTTAGATTTATCGGAATTAGATTTAGTTTTCTTTGTGGAAGAATTTTTATTATTAGACGATGTATCTGTATCAGAAGAATTATCACTCTTTTGGGATTTACCTTTATATGTAAAATGTCCTTTCACGAAAGCATTACCATTAGCGAATGCTGTTCCTCCTACTAATGCTGTTGCACGACTATTTACAAAGCCCTGATTCAATAGGGATTCTGTTTGCAGATGATTAAATACAATTGCATTATTAGGAATGTGAGCAAATTCCGCTCCATTATCACCATAGGTTCTCCACTTACCTGTCGATGGGTCAACAACAATTTCTCGTCCCAACTCTCCGATTAATACATTTTTAGAACCGTCCATTCCCCAATCGCCTGTTAGTTTTGCTGTTCCTGCGGCATGGGCTGTTCCAGATACATGAGCAGTACCACTGACTGTACCTGCACCTGTTTTATAATAATGTACTTCTCTTTCAATCTTCCCAAACGAAGAAGGAAGACTATTTGTACCAGATGCAACATACTTTACCGTTCTATTAATTGTAGGAAAACTTTTTGGAAGTTTTGATATATCAGGATTATATGTCACTTTTGCATTTTTATCTACATTAAGATTATTAGCAGCGGATGTATCTATATTTAACTTTGCCTGAACTTTCGGAGACATATTCGCTAAAGATGAATTAATGGATGCTAGAGAAGTCGTATCTATTTCTAACTTAGCTTTTACATCAGGATTTAATCCCTGTATTTCTTTTACAAGAGAATTAACTTTACCCTGTGCATCAGATGTATCCACTCCTAATGCTTTATTCGACTGTAACTGATTTTGTGCATTTACCAATTCCTGTAACTTAGACACTGCATTTGCAACATCGGAACTAAGAACGGATGTATCTGCTTTCATAATCACAGGATTTTCTAACTCTTGTTCCTGAGCGATACAATACGCAATGACTGAATCTGCATTTTCAATGGAACTCGTATCAATTTTAGGGGAAGCTTTTAAATCCTGCATCTGTTTGATTGTTGATTTTAAAGCAGTTACCTTATCTTCATCGTTATCAATATCAGATACATCAATTTTAATATCCATATTTTTATATGCATCCAAACCTTGTAACTGCTCTTTTGCTTCCTGTGCTTTCATACCAAGATTTCCAATAGTCGGTTCTATTTCATCAGACCAGTTAAAAGCATCTTGTCCAAAATATTCCTGCAACTCACCAAAAACAGCTTGAATCATTGGTAAAGACATCTGCATACCTTTTGCAAAATCTTCCATTGTAGTTTGACCTGCAATTTGATATTCGTCTCCGTCTTTATTCATTAAGCCCTTATCTACTGCTGTACTAAGAAACTTATCAAGGTTAAGCCCTTCTATCTCTCCATCTTCATTGGTAGTAAGATAATCTTTTATGCCATTGACATATTTATTTACGGCTTCTTCATCGTCTTTATCAATAGTATCTGGTATCAAGAAATCTACCGCTGCTTGATATTTTTTCGTTCCAATTTTACCATAGTCTTCCGAATCCTCATTATTAACATCATCTATTGCTTTAATCATGTTCTTTGTATCATCGAACATATCCCCTGATTCAGAAGCATTTTGTGAATTTAGCCATTCTTGATATTCCCCTGTTGCTTCTCGGATAGAAGCAGAAAGTAAATCAAACTGGTTGCACTGATTTACAAGAGTATCGTTTGTAGATTGTAAATCAGATATTTTTGTCTGCACATCTACATATTCATCTGACTCTGCACTAAGACTCTTCAATTTTTCTTGTAATTGCTCTATTTCCCCAACATTTTTAAGATATTCCTGTTGTTTTTGTGCTTTTGCCGCATCATTATTAGCTATTGCTTCTTCTGCTTTCGCCTTTGTAATTTCATCTACTTTTTCTTTATTAAGTTGTAATGAACCATTTACATATTCTAAAGCATCTCTATAATCTTTTAATTCATCTGCATTATAATCATCTACAGAAATCGACTTCCCTGTTGTCTGTCCATTTAATAGTTCATTTACCTGTGAAATAGAAGTAGCAACACCTTGGGCAGAATTGGATAAAGTAAGAAAGGACTGAGCTGTTTCATTGATTCCATCTGAAACATTAATAATTCCTAACTGCTGTAAAGTAGTAAGGAGCGGTTGTAGTTCACTTTCTGTTTCTCCGCTTATCATTCCTAAATCTTCTGCCGCTTGTACAAGTGCTTCTACCTGTAATTTTCCTTCTGTATTTACATCTCCAAATTGTAAAATATCTGTAAAATCAGATGCAGACAGTTTTAAATCTTTTATATCTTGTGCGTACTCTTTAAGGGCATTTTTATTGTTTTTAATGCCAAATATTTTTTGATAATCAGAAGATAATTTATCTGTACTCTCCCCATCTAATATTTCTTTAAAATCTTGTGCCGCTACAGAAGCTTCGCTAATTCCATCTGTTAAACTATCAAAAAGAGAATCATATGGATTATCTGTTGCCAAACTGTCTACAACATTCTTAATATCAGTAAATTTGCTGTATGCTTCATCTACCTTATCTGTATTTCCATTATTAAGAGCTGTATTATAATCATCTATCGCCTGTGCATAATCTTTATATAAATCAGAATATGTCTTCTGCTTTTCTTCCTTATCGTATGGTGTTGAAATTCTGGTTTTATCAGATGCCATTTCTGCCATTTTCGCCTGACTATAGACTTCATCGTATTTATCTACTACTTTTTGAGCATCATTTAAAGCATCTGAACTATTTCCAAGTAATTTACTAAGATAATTTCCGTCTAAATTAGAATCATTTTGCAAAGAGCGGACATCTTCCATAAAACTTTGTAAGCTCTGCTCTGCATCTTTTGCATCCCCATTAAAATGAAGTGTGTATGCTCCGGCATATCCTTCTTGCTTAGTGAAACCATATTTTTCAATTAAAGAATCTATTGCTTTTTTAGTTTTATCATCTGTACCATTTTCAGAAAGTTGTCCAAGACTATAATCTCTTGTCCTCTCCATTTCTGACATAGCTTTTTCTGATGCTTTTTGATTTTCATTCAACCACTCAATAGCCTGTGAATCACTCAATTGACTCATAAGATTAAGCTGATTTTCCAATTTTCCATTTAATAAATCAATGGAACTTGCTTGTGAACCATAAGATTCTGTCAACTGATTTTGAATGGATAAAAGTTCTGACTTTGCACTACGGGCTTCTTCTTCGGATAATGTACCAGACGCAAGAGAATTTCGTAATTCTTCCACTCTTTGTTTCTGTTCTTCAATAGAAGCTTGACTTGACTGTACATCTTGTAAGCTAGATTTAGCTTCCTCTACCATTTTATTTACATGGTTATTATATGCGGTAACCGCTGCAACAGTAGCACCTACACCTGCGGCAACAACCAACAAAGGATTGGCTGCTAAGGTAGCCATTAACCCACTCATTGCTCCACCAAAAGTAACTGTTGCTCCCGTAGCTGTCCCTTCTGCTGTAGCAAGTGCTATTGTGGACGCAGTAGTAGCGGCTTGCTGTTCTGACATTCCTGCATTAGTAAGAATAGACATTCTTTGTGCATTCGTTAGAGCAGTGCTAGAAGCTACCAACTGAACCTGAGAATTAGACAACCCACTTGTTAAATTCATAAGTTGGGTGAATGTATTTCCTGTAACTGTCCCACCAGATTCTACAAGTTTCATTGCTTCTGATAAATTAGCAAATTGCTGTACTGCATCTGTTATTCCATTTACCATCTTACCTGCAACAAATAATCCACCTGCTGTTCCTAGTCCTGCCAATGCACCCTTTAAGATTCCTGTTTGATTAGTCATGTCAACCATAGCTTTAGTAGTATCAAGAACTGATGCATATAATGAATCTGAAATTGTAGAACTTGCCAAAGCTTCAAGACTCGCTTTTAACGAATTTGTTTTTGCTTCAAGAGAATTCATGTAAGCATCTTGAAATTTCTGATCTGATGTTCCTGCGGAATCATTCGCTACATTTTCATACTCTTGTGCCTTTCCGTAATTCTCCATAAGGAGTTTAAATCTGTTTGACTGATATGTACCTGCAAAAGCTTTACTAACAGCCGCTTTTTGTACAGAAGAAAAATTATTCCATTTGGAAGCGGTATCATCAAGTACATCCCCAAAATTACGAAATTCATTTGTTTCATCTCTCAGATTAATTCCTGCATTCTTTAAAACTGTCTCGACATCTGACACGGTTTCTGTTGTACCATTTTCATCAATCAACTCTAATTTATCTGATTTAATATCGGACATACGAGTGAAAATGGACTTAAAAGCATTACCGATAACAGACATTCCTTCTTGTGAAGCTTCACCTACTGCTGCTTCATATCCAAGCAATTTATTAAAAGAAACCCCTGCAACATCCGCACTTGCTGCTACCTTACTTGTTGCTTCTGCAAGACCCCCGGCATCAGTTGCCGATACCAAGTCAACACTCGTAAGAGCATCAACTAATCCATTTACTTCTTCTGTTGTGGCATGGAAACCATTCTGCATAGCTGTAAGATATGCAGTAGAATCCTCGGAATTAAGATTTGCTACTTTCGAAAGAACCATAGAATCTTTTACTAATGTGTTGGCTTCTGATGCAGTCTTTCCCTGTCTTAACCAGTCTTCCGCTCCTGTACTTACATCTGTTGTAACTGCTCCTAATTCCTGTCCCAATTCATTGTAAGAAGACATCATATCTTTTACCTTCGAATAGCTGTCTCCCGTTGCCATTTGTAAAGAAGTAGTTGCATCATTTAGCTCCTTCACAGTCGATACAGCTTCTTTGGCAGCGTCACCCACTTTAAAGATTGCATCCTGTAAAACATTCGCAAGCGTATAGTATCCGAATGCTTCTTTTAAAGTTGAACCAAAAGATTGAAAAATAGATTGCCCACTTTGTCCGGCAATATTAATTCCATTCAACACATTTTCTAAGTTTGTAGCATCAGCAGAATCAAAATGTATTGAATTTGTACCTTCTTCTATCTCTTTTCTAATTTCTGTTCCTATATTATCGCTTATATGCAAATCTAACTGCATATCAGTAATTGAACTAAGAGTTTGTCTAATACTCGCTTCAATTTCTGTTGAATCTATTTTTAAATGTACTGGCAATTCAATATCCGACAATATTGTATTTAATTCAGCCTGTAGATTTTCTTTATTTATTTTAACATTAATTTCTACTGCCTGTTCTCCATTCCCAAGCTTAGAAATAGCAGATTTTAATTCAGAAATTATCTGTTCTTCATTAATTTTGATATTAAAATTAAGTCCTTCTGACATGGAAGATGTAGCAGATTGTATTGCGTTTTGTAAATCTGAACGAATCTTCTCTGCGTCAATATCTACATCTAACTGGAAATGACTTTTAGATTCTTCGGTTGCCTGAATTAAATTCTTTTTCAAAGCGTCTGACATTTTTTGTGATGTATTAATCACTTCCGTATAAGCAGAATTTTTTAAAAACCCAAACTGTTCTGTACTCAACTGATTTGAAGGAATAACCTCATTCATATCGGCTCTTGCTTTTTTCACCAAATCTATCACATGGAGAATTTGATCTGCCTGATTAGAAATATCTTTTGAAAAATGTTCCGGAAACATTCCCTTCATTTCTCCCCAGATGGAATCAATGCTTATTCCTTTTTTGGCATCACGAGTAAATTTACCAACATTACTTTTCAGTAAATCTTTATATGCACTATCTCCCAACTGACTTTTTACTTCATCAGAAACATATATTTTTTTATCTTTAAAATAGGAATAAAAATCATCATATATCCCCATTTTAGATTTCATAATATTAGCATTTTTTGTAACAGTTTCTCCGAGCTTATTCAGCCCGGAATAGAAACCATTTGCTCCTGCAAAATTAAAATTTTTGCCATCCCATGTTTTTGCAAGACTGGACATCATACTGTCCATCTGGGATTTCATTTTATTAATTACTTTGGGATTTTTAATATTGAAGCTTTCAGCAAGATTCTCTGATAGCTTAGAAGTGTTAATCTTGGTATTTTTTAAACTCTGTTCTATATTTTTAACGAGTTTCTGTGAAGTATTCTGTCCTACTTCTACATCAATTTCTACTTTTCTTTTTTCTTTTAGAAACGAATTCAGCTCCGCTTCTGCTTTCTCAAAACCACTTAGTTTGGCTTCTATATCTATATTATAATCTGCCATATATTTCCTCCTTGTGTATAAATATTATTTAGCTTTTTTATTTCTTACATAATCTGCTAAGTGCTTTTTTCTGTTTATCATCATATATTCCACTTTCATATTCAATCTGACGAATTACACATTTTACCAAATTTTCTAATACTTCATTTCCCTTAATATTATAAGCAATAGTAACCGCTTCCGTAATTTCCTCTACATCTGTTACACCATCTTCTATATATCCTTTTAAGATTTTCATTAAATCTAAATTTTCTAAATCCAATCCTAAATTTTCTGCCGCAATCTCATCGCTTACCTGATAATACTCTCCGTCTTCATCTGGCTTCATTAATGAAACAATTCTGTATATTTCATTTGTCGTAATTGCTACACTATCTTTTCCAATTTGTAATAAAATATAATAGTAATCTTCTTCATCTGGTGTTTCACTTTGAATAAACCATTTTTTAAGGACTTCTCCTCCATATACCATATATCTTTCCTGACTACATACGGTAAGACGGTCGCCAACACTTACTTTATCAATATTTTCTAATAATCCTAAAACCATAATTTTCCTCCTGTATTTTGTTTATTTTTAATCTATGAAAACTCCGGCAGAACTGCCGTAAGAATAATATTTATTTCGATGGAATCGCAGATAACCACGATTCTGATTTGAATTTTAATTGTTTATAGATATGATTTATCAGCTTTAATTCACTCACATCTTCTGTTCTATAATACTTTTGATTTAATAACTGAATCAAATATGTATAGCTTTCTTCATCAAATTCAACCATTATTATAACAAATCACTCTCCTCTAATACTTCTTTAATCGTTTTAATGTGTTTCCCCTTGAGAAATTCATGTGTTTTCTCCAGTTGTTCTGGTGTCAGTTTTGCTTTATGAGAAAACCATTTACTGCAAGTAGATTGTGAACATCCAATATATCTCTCAAAAAATTTATCGGAGATTCCATTTTCAGTAAGGTATTTTCTTACCACGTTACTTAATGTATCCATTTTTTATCATCCTTTCTTATTAGATTTTTTATATGTAAAATTAGAATATTTTTATGCTTATCTCCTCCCTATACTAAATCTTCAATTAAAAAAAGAGGGTCATTTTCTATATATTTTTTCTACCAAAAATGACCCTCTATTATATTTCTGAATCTCCTAATTATGTCGGTTCAGCCAACTATTCACTTATCTATTCTACTTCTAACTTTAATTCTTCAACAGTATCAAATAAGAATCTTGGTAAATATTTCTTCAAAGTTTCTAAAGATCTTTTCTTAAAATACATAATCTGTGTTCCAATAACACTATCATCTTCCTCAGAATATATAAGATAAATGTTATTATGAACCTCATCAGAGTATGTTGGTATACGTGCATTAAATGTGATTAGTAAGTCATCATATTTTTTATCATAATAATAACTATAATTCTTTACTTGAATCATATACAACACCTCCCTTTATTTTTATTTCTTTTTCTCAAAAGTGTGGAACATTTATCTGTACAGGTTTTCGCATTGCCGACAACCAGAAATTTACTACCACATATCTCACATATCCTCACTTTTCTATCTCCGTTATATTTCCATAAATCTAACAATGGATTATTGGATTTTGCGTAGAATAATATCCCTTCTTCTGCTACAGCTTTCTCTTCTATCACTGGCAACCCACATAAAGAAATCTTCTTATATCTCTGACATTCTTCCTGTTTTATGTAACCGTTTTTTTCCAACCGCTCCAATCCTTTTTGTGTGCATTTTGATTCTAACCAATTATCAAGGGTGGCAGCAGTAATCTTCCCTTTTTGCCTTGTTCCTTTGTAAAGACGGATATAATTCTTTTTATCTCCATATTTCTTTTTAAATCTCTCAATTAAAACATATAGTATGTATAAAATATATCTATCTTTCTCGCATCTTTTTCTGGTTATCAGTCCCATAAAGTAATTATATAGTTCCTCTGTAATTGGAATTTTAATAATTTCTTCCTGTTCTTTCTTTATCTTATCTCGACTTTCTTTTATCTCCTGCTCTCTTTTGGAAGAAGACTTATACATATCTTTTTTGAATGGAACTTCCTTGCCATTTTCGATATTTTTACACAAATTATCATGCAGAATATCTCCAAAGCAATTCCACAGAATATCCTTCCGATCTTGTTTATTTTCTTCGTTATAATATTCAATATCCACAAGATAATTGGCAATCTTCTTTCTGTCTTCCATAATTTCTTTAAATTTCGAAATGCAGTATATTCTAAACAACACCGTATCTGATTCTTTTTTGCCTAAATCTTCCTGTACCTTTTTATACAAGTACATTCTTTCTCGTTTCAATTCTGCCAGAAGTAGCTCCAATTTTTTATACTCTTCCGATGTCCTATCCACTTTATACTTTTTATCTTTCTCATTCGTACCTTTTTCAATGTTACTTAACATCTGCGGATTAAATACCCCTTTGTCTGGATATTTTATCTTCGTTATACCTCCAGAAGTCTTATCAGAAATATACTGACTGATTCTATCTATATTGCTCAGTTCATTGACGTTTTCACATTGAGTCTGCTTTTTCCCTTTTGCATACATGAAGAAATGTGGACACTTATATTTCTTGGAATCCTTATAGGAATTATATTCTGATGCATATTTCTTTAGATCCATAGCTTTTTGTGTCTTGAAAAAATCAATCACAAAATTGTTGTATGCACATAAGATTCTTACCAGTTTTATGTCAGGCTCTTTTTCGGAATTAAATATTTTTGTAATGGCATTAGAAACATAACCGATGTTTTCATTATTAAAACTACTCGTCAGGCAGAGCATAATAGCATCGTTTGTAATCTGTGCCGGTTCTGCTTTTGTCATGTCATAAAACAAAGGATACTTGTTCCTGTCAAGAACATCAAGAAATGCTTTATCATGTATAAGGCAGACATGATCTCCATCCCAATCAGCCTGTAAAACTTTAGAAATCAAATCATGGGAACTTACAACAGTATCTTTTCCAACAAACCATTCTTTACATTTTTCTGACTGTAATATTTTTCTTATCCCATGTTCACAATCCGACAGATGAGGATAACGCAGACAACAAGTTTCTTCTATATTAGTATCGTCATAATAATGATTATAGACATATCCTTCTGGCACTAATCCCTCCGGTGCATCTTCTCCTAGAAATAGCCATTCACAGAACGCAAATAAGTCGGGAGAAATGTAGCTCCAGAATCCATCCATAATCAGCTTACATCCTTGTGCTTCTTTCCTGATTGATTGTACAGCACTTTTCATTGTTTTTTTCACATGAACATCATTCAGCATTGCAGGGTATTTTAATATGGAAGCATGCAGGGCATTCATTTTATTTTCATTATTATCACTCTTATTTTCTTCTGTTTCCATTTCAATTCCCATTAGTTTTAATGCTACTTCGGGCTTTGTTTTCGCATCATTAATATACTTAACAGTTTTTTCCGCTAATTTTTTAATAGCTTCATCTGTAAGATTTTCTCTTGGAATAGTTTGAAATGGTTGATATGCTACCTTCACCTCTTTATCTGGCACATGAGAACAATTATTAATTGTGATAGATAAACCTGACTTCTTAAAACACTCTCTGTATTCCTGCATGGACTCATAATATTTTCTCATTTTTAACTGGCTATCAGTCAAAATAATCTTTGCTTTTAAGAAATCATTCACTGTAAGTGAATCGCCCCATGCATCTTTCATATTTACAGGATTTACTTTATATTTTTTAATGAACTTATGGAAATCAAATGGGAATACCGCTCCCTTTAGCCAGCCACCACGAATTTGACAACTGCAAGGAAATGTACCGGGAATAAAGATTCCTGCTCCATCCGCATGTTGAATCGGAATATCCATCATTTTCTCTTCAATATCCAATGTATCTACATTAAGATAATTAACCATACCAGATACCATAGTTTCAAAATCGGGTACAATAATTACCTCATCAATACTAATGCCCGAATCATAAAGAACACTATTAGAGATGTTTAACGCTTTCGCCGCAAAGAATTTACCCATATTAATACCACCTCTAGCATTAATACGTTCTTCTGTTAGTCCACACATAAGAGCATACTTATTTTCATTCCAATAATTCTCCTCAACAAGTGTTATCTCTGAATCTTTCATCTGTCCTGTGCTTGATGTGTAGAAAATATAATGTCTACCTTCTAAATTGACACCTCGTTCTATAATCTGCCTTAATACACCTGTTAATGCTTCACTTCCACATTTCAATAGAAGAAACTGATTCAGGAGCGGTATATCTGACAAATCAGTATTACATCTTCTGACACACTCATTCTCAAACCAAACAATCCGCTTTTCATCCTTAATGGTATCTGTAAGGTTTCCTTCTTCATCGCAAAAATATATTGCACTCTTCCGAATCTCACGAATTGTATCTTCTGGAAATTTTTCAATCTCATTACAAAGAAATGATTTGAACTGCTTTTTGTCAAACTGAGAATCTAACAGTCCTATCGCTTCTTCATAAGTGATGTGAAATTCCTCTGATAAACGGTCGGGAGTCGGATACTGCACTCCTAATCTTTCTCTTAATTGTTTATTACTGATTCCCTGACAATAAAGATTGTAATGTTCCTGTTCCTGCTCTGTCAGACAGGTTGAGATATTCAATTTATAAACCTGACATCTTCCAAATTCTAATTTCATCTGTGCTGCTATAATAATCACTCTCCGTTCTTTTGTTATCTACATATATATAATTCTCCATTTATTCTGAAAAATAGTATAAAAAAACAACCATCAATATTAATCGTTTGATGGTTGGTTTTGCTAATATTTTTTTAATAATTTATCCTACAAATAATTTATCATAACATTTTTCTAATTCCGCAAGAACTGGTACATCTGGCAATCTTTCAATAAATTTTTCTTCTGTCAAACGTTTTGTTCTAATTTGAACAAGTTTGCTCATTACAGCATATTTTTTGCCTAAAGTTTTTGTTTCTACTGAACAATAGATGTCCTCTACGTCATTTACAGAATCAAGTAATGGTACAACTATGCTATCATATATATCACTTTCTATAACTATACATGGTACAATTTCCTTGTTGATACTCTCTTTATAAATATCCAATCTTTGTATTTCTCTCATTTGTATGCCTCCAATATTTTTTTATATCATAACACATTACATACAAATTTCAAAGACTCATACCATATATGATTCACTTCATCCACTATACTCAAATGTATATATAACAAAGGGATATTTCAATGAAAACGCATCTCATCTCGTTCTTCTACCAACCATTCTAAGAAGAACTCACCTAAGATATTCCAATTAAAATATACTATCCCAGACGGATTTTTACCGTTGCTATATACGAACTTTCAGGCGTATGAAAGAGCGATTTCATCGGCTAATTTTTAAGAAATTTAGGCATAAATTCCACGATAACACGGAAATGTGTTCTCGCAGAATATTGTAATGCCGTTTTTTACCGTAATTCTCCGTTCGTCACCGTAAAATAAACGCTAGAAATATCCTGTATCACCAAATCGAAACTTAACATTTTTACTTTGATAGAACAAGTTATGCTTCTTTTAAGAAATGTTAAGTTTATTTGCTATCACTTCCTGATACTGTTGAATTAAATGTTCTTCAAGCCCTGGTATCTCATTCTTGGCTGCCTTAACTGTATATTTTGCTGTGTACTCCGACAAATCAATCGGGACATAAATATCACTAAGCTGCTTTTTATATTTTTCAGAAACCAATCTCATAAAAGCCGTTTCCTTAATAGCATTATGGTCTATACTTAGAGTTTCCTCCAAATTAATAGTTGGAAGATTATTAACATTTGACAGCTTATTATCAATAATTTCAAGAATCTGTGCCGTTGTAAAAGCATTCAATTCTACTCTTCTAAAAGAAGTACCTGTGTCAAAAAACTCTTTATATTCAGAAGGAAGATTTTCAAGTTTTGCTATATCTTCTTTTTTCTTCTCTACAATCTCAGGCACAATATTGTATTTTTGAATATCCGCAAAAGTCACTCCCAAGTTTTCCATATAAATTGTATTCTTAAATTTTTTATTTGGTGTTGCAAATGATTCCAATATATAGATTCCCGATATATCTAAATCATGGAGACAATATAATTTCATTCCCATTTGTTGGAATTGATATAATAATGTTTTTGCGGCTCTAGTTGAAAATCCTTGTCCTGAGACAATAATCATATTATATTTTTCTCCAATCTTCTCTGCCTTAAAAATTGCATCAAATCCTGTTTTTTCTATATAAAGTACCTTGTCATACTTATATTTCAAATCAAAGTCTGGCTCTATATGAATATTACTATTGATTCCACCATAGCATTTGAAAACATTCTGTGCTGTTCCAATTTCATTCAGAAAATTCCTTACATTTGCTGTACCTAATCCATTTTGCGAACCATTAACATAGAAATTTCCCCTATCACTAAAATTAACTTTATCCTCAAACTCTGGATTATCGTCTATCCATTCAGTTAAAATATTTTGTGTAAAATCTGTATAAGTATTTTTCTTCTCTTCTATCCCCGATATTTCTCGCATTTTATACCATATCTGACGGGCAGTAATCGCATATCGTCCATTATCACTTGCTAAATTGAAAGCCTCTGTCACATACTTTCTCATGATAGCTCTATTATTTACCCTCTTATTGCCAGAACTAAATTTTCGATTTTCTTTTGCAATAGCTTTATTCAATTTTTCGAGAAAGCTTTGAATAAAACTACTAATATCTATACGAGTTTTACCTGCATCCATATATTTTAAATAGGGCGAAATAACATGAACCACAAAAGAAAAATTATTCATTTGATACAACAAGTCATACAAATCTGCTCCATATACATCTTTGTTCCCTACATGATACCAGTCACCCTCAAAAGCTATACTTTCTCCTCCACGATATGTAACAGAATTATTAACGTAACATTTAACACTACTATTTTTTCTGTCGGCATTATTTTTAAAGGTATTTTTCTTAACAGAAAATTCTATAATACAAGGAATTTCCTTATCATTTATACCTTTAGATACATTGTTATCTATAATTTTTATAGTTGTAGTCAAAACATTCTCCAAACCTATTAATTGTTTTTTGAGCAATGTATATTTTTTAGTTGCTTGGTCTTCCCTCAACATAAGGAAATCTGATATAAATTCATCACTGTTAAAATCAATATCTTTTATTTTCGACTTAATCGTACTTTTATTTTTAATTCTTGTTCCAAATACATTTTCCAAAAATTTCTTATAAGTCGTATTTCCATCCTGTGTGTTAATTATGAAATTCTGATATGAATTATAGTCATAATATGCAATAGAAATATTTTGAGATTTATCAACTGCTTCACTCTGAGATATATGCTCTATAGTTTCTCCCATATAGTTCAAATAAAAGGAAACGTCTGGATTACATTCAACAAAATCACAAAAGAAATAATAACAAAGTGAAACATCATTTTTATCAAATCCTATAATTTCAATTCCTCTTTTTTCAGTTTTACCCAATTCTTTAAAATTTACAGCTACTTTACCGTATCTCAATTGTTCTGGATTAATAATCCCTTCCATCACAATTCCTTCTGTCGTATGCCATAGCAAACGATATTTATTCAAATAGCAGATACTAATAATCGTTTTTAATCCATTCCCTTGTTTTCCTCTGGAAGCGGTAATATAGTTTCTATTCTGACTCACATAATTGTTAAAATCATAGATACTCTTAACAATGTCTTTCTTAATTCCGCTTCCATTATCATAAATCTCCAATCTTTCTGTATTTATTTCAATATGAATTTCTTTCTTTTTCAACGGTTCAATCGCATCTAACGCATTATCTATAAGTTCTTTTAAAATTATCTGATTCCACCAGCCTTTATTAAGCCCTACCTGCTTTATTAAACCTTCCTCGGAGAAATAATCTGCGGTAATCATTGGCGTTTTGCTTATTGTTTTTTCCATATAATTTCCTTTCACTTATCTATAAGTTTTAGTTTTATTTCCCATGTGCTTTTCACCCCTACTTCACCACCTGTAAATAAGAAGGCTTATCACTTATCTTTGCTATTTTCCCATTATCATCAACTATAATTCCTTTCTCAAAATCTATGGAACTCATTGAGACTCCCTGTTTATTAAAGAATTCTTCTGCTATTCCCATGCCTGTTTGTTCTCTATGAATTGTACTCATGCAGCTTAGGAAAAAGCTAAAAATATCCCCTAAAGCATCATTCTGATAATCCCATAACAGTTCAAATACACCATCTTTTCCCACAGCATTATCAAGTCCTTTTTCTCTCAACACATTCATCGTATAAAAATAGTCCTTACATTCATATTTTGCTCCATCGAAATCCTTTGTGACAGGAAATACCTTAATCAGATTTTTTAACTTAATTCTTCCAATTACTCCAAATAAGCTGTCAATCAAGGCAAAGGATTTTTTCTTTTCTTCTAAAGTCATGTCATAGCTTGGATTTTCCCTCATATTTTCGTGTTTTATGTCAAGAGCTGCGTTTATGTATTTAACAGCTTGTAGAGCAAATTTCATCAAGTCATGTTGCGTCCAATTATCCATTGACCCTTTCTCATCAAATAATTGATTGACTGTATTAAAGTATTGTCTCATCCAGGCATCATAATTAACAATCTCTCTTTTAATTCTCTTTATATCCGCTGCATTTTTGTTTCCTTCTGTCACTGTAAAATTATTATCCATGTATATCCCCTTCTCATTATCTCTAAGTGAATCTGTTCCACTTAGGCAATTTGTTTTTTACCAATTACAAGTGCATCTGTCTTTCCTTCTATACATTGTTTTGTAACCACAACCTTTTCTACATCCTTCATATCTGGAACATCAAACATAATTTTCTGCATAGATTTCTCAATGATAGAACGTAATCCCCTTGCACCTGTACCTCTTTTAATAGCCAGCTCTGCAATTTTTTTCAGTGCCATATCTTGAAACTCCAATTCCACACCATCCATTGAAAGTAATTCCTTATACTGTTTTACGATTGCATTTTTCGGTTCTGTCAAAATACGCACCAAGTCTTCCTCTAATAATGGATTAAGCGTAACAAGAATAGGCAATCTTCCAATCAGTTCAGGCATTAAACCGTACTTTACAAGGTCATACTGTTCCACTTGCGATAAATCCGCTCCCTCACTCTTTTTATCGGAAATATTTGCAGAAAATCCTATTGAATTATGTTGCTCTTTTTTGCCGATAATCTTTTCAATACCATCAAATGCACCGCCACAGATAAATAAAATATTGGATGTGTCGAGTTTAGTAGTCTGAGCCTGCGGATGTTTTCTACCGCCAACAACAGGAACTTCCGATATTGTTCCCTCTAAAATTTTCAATAATGCTTGCTGTACTCCTTCTCCAGAAACATCCCTTGTAATAGAAGTATTTTCACCCTTACGAGCAATCTTATCAATCTCATCTATATAAATAATGCCTTGCTGTGCTTTTTCAATATCATAATCCGCATTTTCAATCAGAGTACGCAACATTGTCTCAACATCATCACCAACATAACCTGCCTGTGTGAGTGTAGTTGCATCTGCAATAGCAAACGGAACATTTAGAAATTTAGCTAAACTTTGTGCCAGATATGTTTTGCCGCTCCCTGTTGAGCCAATCATAAGAATGTTTGACTTTTGGATTTCTACATCTAATTTTTTATTCTGATTGAGTCTTTTATAATGATTGTAAACAGCAACGGATAATGTTCTCTTTGCTTCTTCCTGTCCAACAACATATTTATCCAAATAAGCTTTAATCTGTGAAGGTGTTGCAACTTGTATATCATTTGAAATACTTTGTTGTTTTTCTTCTGAGATTAAATCTGATGCAGCACTAATACAATCACCACAAATATATCCATATTTTCCCTTTATCAATCTATCTGTTTGATTTTTTGCTTTCCCACATAAGAAACAAATTTCATTCTTTTTATTTGCCATAAAAATCTCCTTCTAAAAATTATATAATTAATAATACTTCACAGGGGTTTTAGGGGGCGGTGAACGGACTGACAGAACAGACACAACAAGTCGCACTAGCAAGATGCAAGATTCCCCCGAAAGGGAATCGTAGCAGATGCGTGTAAGACTTTGTGGATTTCTGTTAGGTTAGCCCCCTAATATATAATTCTCTCTTCCTTTTTTAATATTTATTGACATGTTCTTTATTACTAAAAAACCAATTCATACTCCTTACTGCCAATCAGTTCAATAACTGATTTTACTAATGTCTTAGGAGCGGTATCCGTATATACTTTTGTTGACTTTGTATTCTGAATAATTTCTTTTATAGAATATTTAGTCAGTAGCAGGGATTGTAATTTCTTTCTATACTCCATCCATGTAAGTCTCTCTGCTCTATAGTTACTATCATCAGCAGATCCAGTAAGACCCTCATACCATTTGCCCCATTTCTTTTCTAAATATGCATTCTTACTGATAACCTTTTCGCAAGTCATTAAACAGGCATATATCAGTTCTTCACTGATCAATCTATTGGACAAATTTTCTTTCTCATGTTGTATCTTTTTTCTATACATATGTGTTCGCCTTTCTGTTTGCATCTTATGTCTCTGACAGTAGACTACTAATTTCTGCCCACAAGCAAGCTTGTAAACAGAGAATTAGTAGCATCAAAATGTGCAATTTTTTACATTTCTCCGCTTACGCTACGAAACATAAAAAATATGACACATTCTGGATTTATTCTTTTAAGTAGATTATTTATATATTTATAAAATTAATTAATTTTGTAATAACCTTTCTGATTTTCTCACCTTTTCTCTAATACATATATATTAGGAAATAGGGGAGATTCTTTAATAAATACAAAATCATCTTGCTCTGATCATTTTTGGGGTGGTTTCTCTAATATATATATATTAGGAAATCCCACCCAAAACTTATTTAATTTTATAATGACCTTTCTTACTTGTTTTATTTGATTATTTTTTGGGGACGGTTTTCTAATATAATATTATTAGGAAAGTGTCCCCTAAAATTAATTAATCTTGTAATAACCTTTCTTATTCTTATTTTTCTCACCTTTTCTCTAATACATATATATTAGGAAATAGGGGGATTCTTTAATCTGATTCTAAAAATAATTCTCAGCAAAATATTTTGACTACCCAAAACAGGCGTAAAGCTTTTAATAGAGAAAACTCCCAAAAAAGGTAGTCAATCAATTAAAAGTAAAATTATCGCCATCCAAAAAACAGTTATTAATTAAAATCTAACTACTTTCCATGCGTGTTTATATATTTTTTTCTTTTTATTTCCAAATTTATCCGTTAAATATCTTGTCGTTGCAAATTGTTTTATTCTGTAATCTAATTCTTTTTCTTCTAATACTTGATTCAAAGTAGAAACTTTTTTCAATAATTTTCCATCTTGTCTAGCATTAATTTTTTCTATTAATTCTTTTCTGTCCTTAATCTGTAAAAAAATATTTTCATTTTGAACTATCCGCTCTAAATATTCGTTTAATTCATATTCTTCTTTTATCATCCTATAATTATAAGCTCCTGTTTCTTCATTAAAATATCCAAATATTCTAGCCAAAAATTTACAATATCCAAATTTACCATACTCCTCCATCATGATTCCATAATCTAATATGTCCTCTTTTTTCTTAAAATACATTAGCTCATTCACTTTTTTAGTATATGAATTGGCAATAATATTCCCATCAACATCATATAAAAGAACATCATACAAAATATTATTTACATCATTTTCCCGTGGATATTTTTTTAATAACTGTTCTACAGAATAATCACTTTTTATGTAAAAATCAGCCATTTCAACTTTTTGTTGAATACTTCTTCTTAATCCAGCCAATTTTTGATTATTAATAATTTTAATGTATATATTTACATCATCTTCTTTATCTTGAATTCTTTTTCTTCCCATACATTGAATTAACGAACCTATATCTACTATATCAATAACAATATGCTTTACTTCTCGGTCTATAATATTAATACCTGCATCAAAGCAAGATGTTGTAATTAAGAATTGTTCCTCGAACCTTTCATTTTTTAGTATGTTTTTTATTGTATCTTCATCGACATATTTATAATATTTCTTATTATTAGCACTACAATTAAACACGCAATGTTTCTTAAATTTAGAATAAAGCTTATAAGCTTTTTCGGCTGATTGTATGAAAAAAATACCTTTATCACCTTGCTCAATTCCTTCTTTTATAAATTCTTCCATAGTCACATCCTTATGAAAAAACGTAAGCTGTCTTATAAAAGAAAAATCAAATGGAATTTCATATTCTATTGCTTCCTTTAAGTTGTTTTCTTTTATATATTTTTCCATATATCTTGTCATATGTTCACCTGTAGCTGACATAAATATATGAATTGTATCTGTGCTATTCATAATCATTTGAAAAGATATTGCGGTTTTATTGTTGAAACTACTATCGTTGAAAAAATAATGAAATTCATCTGATACAATATATTTATAATCAGACAAATTAATTTGATTTTTAGTGTTATGTAGGCTCCCGTATTCTAATGATTGATACGTTCTAACATCTATAACATCTGCTTTCCCATCTCTCTCTATTTCATATTTAAATTGTTCCACACAATTTGACCTATGAATTAGCATTAAAATTTTCCCATTTACCTCTTTTGCCAATTCATAAAGAGTATTTTTACAAAAATAACTTTTTCCCGCTCCCATAGGTGCAGCTACCAAAATATTACTTCCGATTTTCCATTTACTTACTTCTTCTTTTGTTATGATGTCCGAAATTCTTTTCTTTTTCTCCATTACTACCCTTTCTTAACGGCAAATTTTATTTGTAGAATAATCCCTACCATTCTTCGGGAAGAAAAATTGTTGTTTGAGTAATTTCATCTAAATCTGTTTTAATCCAAATTTTTTTACCATTAAGACTATATACTCCCATTACATCCCCATATCCTGTAGCTATCGCACTTTCATTAATTTGAGCGTCTTCTCGTCCCTCTCCCCAATCACATTTAATAAACTTCTTAAACAACTCATTCAATTCTGGAGATTCCTCCGAGTATCCCATACGTCTAATCCCATCTGTTATACAAATTCTACCTATAAAGAATTTCCTTCCCATGTTTTTAGCTTTTTCAATATTAATTTGTCCAATTTTTCCAATATTATCTAATATTTTTTCTTCAATTAACATCCACTTCTCCTCCTGTTCGTAATTTTCTAACTGAAATACTCATTCAACTCTCTAAGACCCATTCCTTGTTCGCCTGCCTGAATAATATCGTTTTGATCTACTACCAACCAGACTGTTACTCCAAACATATCTTTTCTTGGCTTCAAGTATAGATTCTCTTTTTTTGCTTTATCTTTCACCATTTTTAAGGTAAGCACTGTCATAACATTTGTTGCAATGAGTCCCTTGTCATTTTCTTCGGGTGTAAACTCCACATAATCTCCCGAATGAAGCCTTTTATAACCTGCTTTTAAATTGGAATAATGAACAAAATACTCTTTATCATTCTCTCCACAAATAAATCCATAACTTTTCCCAAAATTTTTTACTGTTCCCTGCATATTCGTTTCCTCATAATTTTCCTTTTAGTCTTCCATAATCTTCTTCGCTGCACTTACATCTGTTACTTTTAAATGCACCGCCAAAAAATTTTCTATTTCACCATTCATTTTCCCTGTCGTAAGTACCCATTTTTGCTCTGGAACATCTTTCCAAGAATATGGTCTGTCATAATGCCACCCAATACAATTTACAAAACAACCTGATTCCATAAGAAATTCCATGTTCTCCATGAAGATATTTTTCTCTATCACTGTGTCTTTATAGTCACCATCCGTAGCAATTACCTTCGTTATTTCTGTTGTATTGGATTTTAAAAGTTCCCACACCTTTTCTGTTGTTGCAATGTATTTCATTGATTTTCCCCTTATTTATCGCTTATTTTACTAGGGTATATCCAGAAGTGGATACACCCTTTTAGTTGTCTCTATATCATTCTCTACTTGCTTCTATGAAATGCTCATAAGTTCATTTGCAAATAATTCTTCTTCCTCTTTTTTCCACTGCACATATAACTCATAACTTCCCTGAGAAATACATAAAGGAATCTCTTCTTCTGGAACTTTATCTAAACCATACTTCTCCGTAAGACGCTTTAATTCCTTTGCATCATTTTCACTCTTTGCTCTAAGATAGTTGTAAATTTCTCTCATATCTTCAAAAAGAATGTCCATCCACGTTAAGCATGGAATTTTCATGTCATACTCTTCTAAGATTCTCTCTGCAATATAACAACGTGGGTCATATCTTGTATCATATCTAGCCTTTTTCACATTCAATGCTATGTTTCCTTTTTTATCCTTACTTGGCTGGAAATTTACCATATCAAATTCTTTTAGTTTCTTTCCTTGAATCTGACTACTATGTACGAAATATTCTGGCAATACCTCATTACTATTGTCTTTATCACATCCTGTACCATAGATAAATCCAAATCCTTTTTTCCCGTTATACCACTTAACAATACCTTTCATGTTTTCGTCCTCCTTATCATTCTCTTAGTTATTATAAAAAATTCCTACGGTTACGACATTTCCTCTTCCTCCTACTTCTTTCATGTGAATATGAAACATTCTGTGAACAGGAAGAGTAAACCAGTCATCCGCTTCTGTCTCTGTTGTTTCTTCTATATAAGAAATCTCTCCCTTTTTGATGAAGAAACTCATATCACTATCGAATGAGTAAATTGGAGTACCATCTTTTTTAACGTCAATAGGTTTTCTATTGCTATTACAGAAAGTAAGTAATGCTCCCAATGTTCTCCAATCTGTAAAATATGCATCTGATAAATCAACATTATCTAATCCACCAGCATTCAAATGAAGGAAATATTCTGCGCTCTTTTTCTTAGCATCTTCAAGGACTTTGAAAAATTCCTCTACATCAACGGTTTTATTCTGCTGTACTGGTAGCGGCTCCCATTCTGTAATTTCAATATCATCTATGGAATTAGTGAAGGTCACTGTGTAAATTCCATCCTGCTCTGTAATTCCATATACCATAGGTTTAGTAATGCGTAATGAACCAAGTCCCTCTTTTAATCTGTTGCCTGCTGTAAAGGTTAATTCCTCTGAATCTTCCTCATAAAATCCTGTTGCTTTTTCCATCTCAATTAGGATGGCTGCTTCATACTCATGCTTACTTTCCAATGTCCATTCCTTTTCTCCAAGCTCTCTTCCTAATTCTTCTAATGTTAATGTTCTCATGTGTAAATCTCCTTTTCTCTTATAATGCGGTAGGGAGCGGTATTGTCCTTATCCCTACCTTAGTTGTTCTCTATGTGCTACTTAATTCTCATTGATTTTTGATAAACTTATATTCAACTCATATGAATACTTATTGAATCTAAAATAACCAATCTCTGTCACTCTTCTTCTTTTTTTCTTCCTGCTTATTTTCTTCTATTCCATCGAAGAAATTTAATCCAGATAATCTTTTAGTATTCTGCGCCGTTATATTTCTTGTAACTTCATCTTTTTTACTTTCAATAATCTGTTTGATTTCTTCCATTTTTTCATATGGGAAAGAGCAACCAGACAAAACACATAACGTATAATCAGATTCATAGCCGACATATGTATCTAGTGGTGTTCCTACTTCTGTGTAAACATCTTCGATATTGATATTTTTTCCTATTCCTGTATTAACTAATCCTACATACTTAATGACTTTATCCGCTTCCAATGGAGCATAAATGTTATTATGGAATGTATTAATCAAATTCGTTGTATCAGACTTATCTTTTCCCAATTTACTTATAATAGAAACTCCCCTTGCAGAAAGAAGCTGTTCAAACTCTGCATCGTCTACATTTCCCATAGCAGAATTACAATTACAAGTAAGCATTGCATCTAAATAACAATAAAACATATCATTAATTTTCATTTTATTATTGTTCTTATCATTATCCAGAATAAATGTTGCTCCTGGTTCATCTAAGGATTCAATCTCTGCTAAAGTTTCGTAAGCATTGATTAAAGCTTGTACGGATTCTGTTTTCGTATTTGGTAAAACAGTTACAATAATACAAGCTTTCAAATTCAATTCGTACATTGCTATCTGTTTCATTGGTGCAATACCTCCTGCACCTGTTCCACCGCCTAATGAACCTACAATGAATAAATACTCAATCCCCGGCATTTTTTCCGTAATCTCATTAATAATTGCATCTAAGTTCTTTTTAATAAGTTTCTTGGATTTTTTTCTATCCTTGTTACATCCTTCGCCGCCAGAAATGTGAAACTTATGACTCTCTTCAACATCCTTTAAGCTGTCTAAATCGCTATGTGCTGTATTTGCGAAAAGTGACGGATAACCAGCTTTATAAAAAGGCAATACCTGATTTCCTCCATAAGCTCCAATTCCTAAAAACCCACTTTTTCCCTTAATCATAATGCACTCTCCTTATTTAATTTAATATCTTTCGGTAATAGATCTATCGCTTTCTGAGTTAATATATATCCATTAGCTCGTTCCACTTTTGCTCCTTTTTTTACCAGTTCTCGTTCTTCCAGTATGCGAATATGCTTATATATGGTAGTAACTTTACAATTCCCTTTGCTCTCACAAATTTCTTTGCATGATAAAGAACGCATTGGTTCTGTTGCTCCATTTTTTAGCATGATATTCATAATGACATACTGAATTCTGCTCAGTTCATCACTCACTTAATATCTACCTCCTATGTAATTCAATAAAACAATAGTTAACTCTGATAAGTAGAGTAAAAATATATAGGCTTTTTTCAGCCCTTATTAATACTTTCTGTGTATAGAAATACTTTCTGTGTATAGAATTATCAATGTACAATACTTTTCGAGTACAACAAATAAACCTGTATGACAGGCTATAAAATATAGACTATTCCTGTTGTTCTCCTATTTGTTTTTAAGTTTTTGTGGAAAATAACATGGCAGACTTGCCACGAATTGAAAAAAATGATATACTTATATTGCTTACATATAGTATAGATTTTCTATTCGTGATAATCTGTACAGTACATAAGGTAGAATGCTACCAACATTTTACCGATTTTTCAAGAAGCCAAGATGCTACCAACATTTTGGTTTCTTTTTTTATGTTAGCACAAGAACTTACGTTCTGTCAATTATTTTCGAATATTTGTTTGTATTTTTATATTATGCTAAGAAGCATTTGGATTATTTATGTGATTTTGATTATCTCCTTTCTGTGTTGTAGGGTTTTTTTGCTGTTTATGATGTTATATTAGCACTAATGCAATTTTTCGTCAAGTATTTTCTTTAAGTATTTTTACTCAAAATTTTTATTTAATGCTTTTTTTATTTTTCTTGATTTTTTTGATATTTTTATTTATAATACTATTTATAGACTAGGAGGAAAATATTATGGAAATAAATGTAACAGACACATTACGAGATACCATAAAAAAATATAGAAAAGAAGTTGGCTTAAGAGGAGATATTTTAGCAAGAGCATTGAAAAAAAATACTTCTTATATATCCCAATTAGAAACAGGCAAAATAAAAACAATTGACATATCTTTATTAACTCAAATTTTTGAAGAGATTTTTAAAGATGAAAAAACAACAGATAAAAATAAGAAAATCGAAGATATACTAAAGCAATTAAATTTTTCTCTTTCTGATAAGGAATTAAAACGACAAAGCTGGATGAGGGTAATGGATTTGCAAGAGCGATTAATCCCTATTTCAGATTCTATTATTTCTTATATAGAAGACAAATTAGAAAAACTCAATTTAACTCCTGAAGAATTAATCACTATCGTTAATCAAAATCAAGATTTATATGATAGTAATTATTCTAAAGATGAATTAGATAAAATGGAAGATAATAAAGTCTATGTTACTCGAACAAATAACGCAGAATCTACTCGCATAAAATTTAATTTAGCTTCTAACTTTCTATCGGATATTCTTGATAAAAAAATTGTTAGATGTAATTTTATTACCATGCAAGGAATTATTTATAATATACTTTTAAAAGAAGGTATTGATAAAAATATTGCTTATGATAATGCTCAAGACATATTATTTGAACATAAATTTTATACTATGTTAAAAAAACAACATTTAGAAAAAAATTCAGATAATTTAGCCCCTTATGATGTACAATTTAGAAAAAACCTAAATACATTGACAGACCTACTAAATGCTATAAATAACCATCAACCAGATTTTCTTAATCATATTTTAGAGCCTTTTATAAAAAATATTGAAAAAGAGCCTTCTTTAACTTTGTCTATTATAAAAAGAGACTTAACTTCTCTTCATAAAATGAGCAAAGAAAATAAAGCAAACTTCATTAGCGATTTTACAGAACTTATATCAAAATATGAAAAAAATTCTGTAGAAGATCAGAAAAAAATTGAAACATTTTAATGGTATCAAAATAAGCCCTCTGGATTATTTTCCAGAGAGCTTTCTTTTTGTATAAATATATTGATTTTTATGCCCTAGAAATTTGAAACTTCTGGATACTCATAACTGTTTTTATACATATATTCTGGAGAACAATCAATATCTCCATCATTCCATGTAACAACTCCGTATTCTATTACAGGATTTTTAAAAATCTTATCATCCTTTAATGATTCATATACTTGCCCTGTTAATATGGTTGCATCAAACAACTTTGTTTCTCCATTAGAAAATGTAACTAGCATTATCATATCATCTAATGGTTTTACTTTTGTTACTTCTAGGCTTTCTGTTGGTTCTCCTGCATATACAATTCCATCCATAATATACATATGGCTGCACCTCCTATTTTAATGGCTCAATTTTGTCAAATGCTATACTCCTAACAGCATTATTCCACGCTTTATATAATTCTTCCTCATGAACTGCCATCCATCCAGATACCATTCTATACTGTTTTAATGGTAACTTTCCTTCTAGTAATTCTCCATCTAATGACATAGAAGCTTTGTACTCACCATAATATACATGTACATGAGGTTTATGATGTTTTTCATTATCATTATATATCATTTTTATGATAATACCATAAAATCTGCTTATTTCTGGCATAAAATCCTCCTTTCACTTTTTGTAGTATTTATAAGGGGTTTTTAATGTTTCTTCTTCTCGAACTCACCTATATTTCCTGCACGAACAAAAAATTTATTTTAAAATAGTAATCATTACTATTTTCTATATACCTATTTCACTTCAATATTTTCCTGTAATTTTCTACCTTTTTATCATCTTTTCCGCTCCACTCATTTACTAGCTATTTTCGGAAACGTGTTCGAGAATCTTCTTAGTTTCTAATTGTAAATAATTTCCTTTAACATTCTATTTGACTGGATCACAATAGTGAAGTGATTTACCACGAAAATATAGTAAGAGCATAATTATTCTGAATAAATCATATAAAAAATATCAAAATAATTATGCTCTTTTCTGTTATTTGATTCTAAATTCCTCAGATTCTTTTTCGGTTAATGGTCTTCCCAACCTTTCAACCAACTCTATCATCTTTCTCCATTCATATCTCTTGTTATTAGAAGGTTCTGTTAATCTGCCATCATTAGAATACTTTTCTAAATCCACAACGTTTCCATACTGATTTTTTGCCATTGCTAACATATCTAACACCTACCTTTCTAAGTATTTTTCCATTAATATCTTTGCTGCTTGGTCATCAATATACATTCTCTGACCATTAAGGACTTTTGCGTTAAGGGAGTCTTTATAATGCTCTATTAAATTATTTTTTGCTGTAAAAGCTACAAATCCATCACAATTAGCATCTAAACTCAATTTACAGGCGATAGCAAATAAATGACCTCCAACACCTACATATTTTTTATTATCTCCAAAATTTTGAGGTGCTGATTCTACTAAATTTACATCCGCTACCCCTCCATCAATTCTTACAGCAATCCTTCCTTGTACGGTTTTATCATTCTTCAAAAACAATTCATATATGGCATAATCATCTTTTTCTGGAATACTCCAATTAAATTTCCATCCCCTATATTCGGATGGTTTTATGGATGTACTACGCTTTCTATATTCTGTTTCTACAATCTTTCCTGTAGTTCTTTCTACTAAACAATCCGTAAGTTTATCTATTAGTATATCTATTTCCATAATATATATTCCTCTTTCTGTATATGTATATTATATCATATTCCAAACAAATTTTCTATTGCTTTCTTTGTTTTCATCCATTTAATACAATCCCCTCTTTCTGGACATTATTATAAAATGGTAATGCTCCTAACCAATAATTAAACCGTTCCTTATTTTGAATTACAACGCTTATATCTATATCATAATCCATTTGAAAATCAAAAGCCAAATCAAATATTTCCGTTTCTACTTCTTCTATTTCTTCATCTGTAAGGGTAGTGAGAATCATAATATCTACATCGGAATGCTCGTTATAATCCCCTCTGGCATAAGAACCATACAAAATTACTTTATCTAATTTATCTCCAAGAATTAATTTTACCTGCTGTGAAAAACGTAAAATAATATCTCGCTTATTGCTGTTCATATCCTCGCCCCTTTCTATCTTATTTATGTTAATATTATACCAGTTTTCCGCTCCATAACACAAGCACCAACCGAAATATTTTCCGTTGATGCCTGTTCCTGCTATAACAATTCCATTATCATTCCTCTGCAATATTTCCAACGAATATCATCTTTATACTTCTTATCCATTTGGTATAGAAATATGTCAGAGATTCTATTGAAGAAATCAGAAGGTAATATATTAGCTTTGTAGCGGTTATCAGGCATACAACACACCTGTAAGTTTTCCACTTCATCCACTCCACCCATTGAGATTGGGATAATGTGATCTAATTCCATTTCGTCAAAAGTAATCTTCCTACCGCATAAAGCACATTTCCCTTCTGCCTGTTGATAGAGTAGCTTTCTTATTTCCTGTGAAAAATGTTTTCTTTTAATTCTGATTCGTCTTGGCTGCACTGTTTCTCCTTCTGTATCCCAGACATAATAGCCCTTTAAGTATCCTTTGTGTTTCTTTAACTTTTCCGCTGCGGTGTTAACATTAGAAAATACTTGTGCTTCTGTCATATCATTGGTTTTATTTACTCCACCGTTTCTATTAGGTACTGCATAATACTCTCCATTTGTGATTACTAAAGCCATGATTCTTCCCCTCTCTTAAATGAAATGATTGTATATTCTGGAAATGATTCTTTCCTTGATTTTTCTCATGTAACTTAATGGGATTACTGCCAACTTACACTCCGCTGTCAGGCAATTATTTTCTGCATCTTCAAAACCCATAATAATATAATGCTTAACTAAATCTCCTGCACAGTATGTAATACAAAGGTAAACAAACTTTTTAATTACTGGCTTATCGCTCCATACAGAATACACATTTCTCCCGTACCGTTTACTAAGCTGTAACAGTTCTTTACTCTCCTGCTTTTTTGCTGTCTCTACCGCTCTCATTAATTCATTCTTAATAGCAACCGACATTTGTACTATATCAATATTAACTGTGATATTTTCCTCTGTAACATATACTGAATACTCATCTAGCTTTATCTTTCCTATGTTTCCGCTTTCCGTTCTTACCTTCCACGTTTTCATGTCCTACCTCTTTCTATGCATGGTAGGTACAGAATTGCACCCACCACAAGCCTTATTATCTTAGAAAAATCTTTCTTCCAGTGCTTTCTTTGCCATGTCTTTTAATTCTGTTGCATAACTGGATAAATCCATAAAAATACTGCCTTCTGTCTCCATAGAGTCATTATCTGCATCATGAAAGCCAACCGAAAGAACAGACTGGAAAGACTTATCTTCTGCATGGAATGTAATAAGTAAGGAAATGAAGTCTCTGATAACAGGTTTATTACTCCATGTATAAGGATACTGTTTACCTTCTTCTTTGTTGAACTCTTTAATCATATCGGAATAATCCTTCTTTGCTTCTTCAATCACCTGCTCAAGCGTCTGATTCATACGATAGGATACGTTAGTAATGTCAATGTTAAGCTGTAAAATACCATCTGTAAGCTCAACTTTACCCGTTTGTAACGTACCAAGATTGAAGCCTTTTTCTTCGTACCATTTGACAGAACCGCCTTTGAAATGTACCTCTGGCATGGCTACATAGCTTTTACCAATTTCTTTTACTACTCCATTTTCTACCTTTATGCTAAAATCTACTGTTTCTCTTTTCATTGCTGTATTCATGTTCTATACTCCCTTCATATTTGTGGACAGGAACGCCCATCCCTTGTATATCTTGCTTATGTAACTATTCTTAAATGTTCATGATTACCTTGCCTAAAGCATCCCACATTACTTTTTTCATAGTGGTATAGCCTTCTTCATCTAACTGTAAAGGAATGGAATCATATAACTCTACAATCTCCTCATGTTCGTCCTGCCAGATGCATATTTCTAAAGTAAAATCAGTTTTGCAGCCTGTCTCATAACCACCAAAGCTATATACCACTGTAATATCAATGCAAATCTCTTCTTCCTTTACTTCTGGATGTTTGAAGCGGAAGTCCTCCTCTAAGCTATCAATCAACTTAATAAAGTCTTTATTATCAGTAGACACTGGAATATGTACGCTGATTTGCCCTGAATTAGCTTCTACTCCTGCTAAATTAATTGTTCCTACTTCTTTAATGTCAACTGTCTGTACACTTTTAATTTTCATTGTGTGTTCTCCCTCTCCCCGTATAGCCTGATAGGACAGCTTTAATAAATGATTGTTTACTTGTTACTCTGACAGATTATTGAGTTATAAGAACTCTACCATCAAAGGATTATCTGATTCTCAACACGTTATAAGTTGCTACCTTTTCGAATGGTTGAAGGTCATCGCCCAGAATATCCTGTAACCCTTTCTTGTCCAATGTTGTTCTGCTCTGTGGCTTGTATGTTACTTTGAAGTCTGTACCGATATACTCACTCTGTTCTGTCTCTTTCATGAAGCTGATCACATCGAATTCAAGAGATTTTAATTGATTATCAAGCTCTTCCTTCATTGCTTTAAGGTTTCTGATTTCTGCTACTCTGTTTGATAATTCTTCTCGGTTAATACACATTGTCGTATCTCCTTTACTATTTGGTATATGTAAGTTTCTATTCCTGTTATCCATTAATAATTGCATAAATTAAAATCCCAACAATTATATAAGGAATACAAAATCCAATAATATAACCCATTATGTTTGCACCTCCTGTTTGAATATTTTTACTGGTTTATAAAACAGTGTTTGCAATCTCATTTGTTATCGCTGTTTTGTTTTGATGGCTTTATTATATACTGGGTACAGTAGATTGTCTATTGACATTTTGGACAAATGTACCCAGTATATTTTGTGAACTTTTGTACTGGGTACAGTATTGCTTTTTTTATACATAAATGATATGATTAACTATCAAGTTATTCGAGGAGGATCTCAATGGCATATAGCGAAGCACAGAAAAAGGCTGTAAAGAAATATAATGAAAAATCATATGATGAGATTAAAGTAAGAGTTAAAAAAGGGAATAAAGAAATCATACAAAAGTATGCTCAAGATAATAAAGAGACTGTAAACGGTCTTATTAATAGATTATTAGAAAATGAAATAGAAGAATTAGATAACTAAAAGCTGTTATACTGTGTATAGCAGTATTTTTTTATTTTAATATATAATGGGTACAGTATAATAATTACTGAATTTTGATATGATTTATTGTTAATTATGCCTATTGATTTTTATACTGGGTACAGTATATAATAATCTCAACAAATAAATAAAACTTATTTAAGGAGGTTATTCGGCATGAAGAAACAATCAGTATATGAAATGGTTACAGAAAGAATTATCAGTCAGTTAGAACAAGGGATAATCCCGTGGGAAAAACCGTGGAGCGGTGCAAGAAGTGGAGCATATAATAGAATCACTAAGAAGCCTTATTCATTGCTTAATCAGTTACTTTTAAAGCATGATGGTGAGTATGCAACATTCGCCCAGTGGAAAAACTTAGGTGGCAAGATTCGTAAGGGTGAGAAATCAGAAATTATTACATTTTGGAAAATATTACCTATTGAAGAAGAAAAGGCAGACGGAACAAAAGAAGAAAAGTTAATACCATTTTTAAGATATTACAATGTCTTTCATATATCACAAGTTGAAGGTGTAGAGCCATTAACAGTTAATCTTAATGAGGAGATTGAACCAATCGAAGAGGCTGACAAGATACTGAATGACTACATCACAAGAGAAGGTATCAAACTAGAGCATATGATAAGTGATAAGGCTTATTACTCACCTACCTCTGATAAGATACACTTACCTTTATTAGAACAGTTTAAGAATGTAAATGAGTATTACAGCACAGCATTTCACGAAGCTACACACAGCACAATGACAAAGGATAGATGTGACAGAAAGCAAGAAATTAAGCTGTTAGAATTTGGTAGTGAGGACTATAGCAAAGAAGAACTTGTTGCGGAGATGGGAAGTGCTTTTATTATGAACTCACTTGGACTTGAAACAGCAGGAACATTTAAGAATTCAACGGCATATATTCAAAGTTGGATAAAGGTTTTAAGAAATGATGTAAAATTTGTTGTGTCGGCATCAAGCAAGGCAGAGAAAGCTGTAAAATACATATTGAATGAAAAGTAAAAAAATAAGAGGGTGTACCTGTGATAGATACATCCTCTTTTATTTGAATTGGAAAAGTAATATTGTAAATTATTGTAATTATCGAGTTGCTTTTTGATTGTAAATCTTTGTAAGTTAATAATTATCTAGTTACTGATATAGTACCGCTCCTTGTGTTTGTTTATCCTATGCAGGGAGTTATTTTTATATCCTGTTATGAGTGTAGGGTTGTCCTATAGGGCATTTTACTTTTATTCTGGAGCGTATGCCATTGTTATTCCCCTTTGTGGTGTCCTGTGTCCTGTACTGTCTTGACCGCTCCTCTGGTGTGTATTTAAGTCTCGCTAAGTTTTACCTATGAGGGAGCAGACAAGGAACAGTATAGGGGGATGTTTACATTTTAGAATGGTTGTGTTTTTTCTGTAGTGGGTATAGGTGTTCCATCTACACTCCAGGTTAAATTTTTAAAGCGGTCGAACTAGGATTAGTATAATGCATTGATCTCTTCTATTTTTTCTTTATGTTTTTTCTGTGCCGCAGCTAAATCACTCTTTCTATCATTTTCAAGAAATTCTATACTATCTTCATATCTTTCAATACTTTTTTTATTATCATATAATGTATTTAGTCTATCTAATTCATCTTGCTTTTTGCTTAACTGTGCTTTCAACTCTTCCAAACGTGCTCTACCTGCCGCACTAGAAGTCCCTTCTAAAGCTGCAATCTGCATATTAAGAGAAGAAATTTCTTTATTTAAACTTTGTCTTTTACTCCTATATTCAGAATCCGTACCTGTATAATATCCTTGTCGTTTTAATGCTTTTATTTTGTTTTGATAAGAAGTAATATCGGAATCTGCATTAGAATTAATTCTTTCTATTTTTTCTTCATAGTTCTGATTTTCTTCTTCTATCAAATCCTCTTTATTTTTTAAAACTGTTATTTTGCAGGTAGTAGTAATATTTCTATATTTCACAGTCAAATTACATTCTCCCACTCCACTCGCCGTTATTTTATTTTCATGGATTGAAACTATCTCTGAATTATCTGATGATATAGAAATATTTTTTGTTAATATAACATTTCCCGGCATTCCAATAACTTTTATCTCTTGAAAAAATCCTCTATACAACTCTATATCAGAACAATTTATTGATTCAATAGGATCTTTAATTACTACTTTACATTCAGCCTTACATTTATCAATCTGAGCTGTTATAATTACTGTTCCTTCATCGAGTGCTGTTATCATTCCATCGTTAACCGAAGCTATATTTTCATTAGAAGTTGTCCATTTTATTTTCTGGTTTATAGTTGTATTTTCTGGCAAAATGCTAACTCTTAATTTTTGCTGTTCTCCAATCTTTAAATTTATTTCTGACTTATCTAAGGAAATACACTTTACTGAGATACTAGGTTTCTTTACTGGATTAATATTCGTTGGCTTCTTTACCGCTGCCTTTACTTTTACAGTAACTTTACACTTATAATTTTTCTTTCCTACTTTAGCTGTAATTACTGCTGTTCCTTTTTTCTTAGCTGTAATTTTACCTTTCTTGTCTACAGAAACAACTGTCTTTTTGTTACTGCTCCATTTTACTTTTTTCTTTGTACCTTTAATCTTTAACTGTTTTTTCTGTCCTTTATATAATGTAAGCTTTTTATAATTCAGCTTAACAGATGCCGCTTCTACTGTTGTAGCGGTTGTAATTGGTACAACTTCTGGTGCTACCATAGATAATGTAAATATCATAGCGATAGCAAATAATAGTTTTTTCCCTATTCTTTTCATAGTTTCTTTCCCTCTTTCTTTACTTTGATTACTTTTCCATTCTTTCAAACTCAACAAATCGTTTCCTTTTTTTAAGCATCTTCTTTAAATCTTGACAATGTTTTGGGGAAACCATAAATTTCCCACAACGCTCACAATAATGAACTGTATCTGGCTGTCTATCTACATGGACATATGCAACCTTCATAATTAAATTATGTATTGGACAAATTTCCTCTTCACCATGATTTATTGATAAAGTACGAATAGTTTGTCCCGATATAATAGTTTTGTAATTATTATTTTTCTCCTGCTTCTCCTCTGCCTTAGAATCAATGTGAATTTTAATTTGTTCATCTTCTTTACAGTATTTTTCATAGTATTCAGGAGAAAAATCAACCACCTGATCTATAATATCTTCTATTCGTAATTCAATACGATTTGTTTTTAAATGAATTCCTGTATCTCTCCGCTTTTCTACATGCATATTAAAATAAGATGTATTTTTACGTTTCCCAATAGTAATAAACTTTTTATCCTGCACAGCACAAAATTCTTCATATGTACATATAGCAATTCTTCCTCTTTTATCTTCTTTGTCTTTACAAAGGAAATATAGAAGTACAGGCATTTTCTTATCATAATACTTCTTTAGTACCTTTTTATCTTCATCAGAAAATGAAAAGCCCCAACTTCTATAGTCTTTACTTTTATTTCCTTTTTCGGATGCATATTTACAAAAAACAATACTATCTTTTGATGTATTTGTTGTTATCTTATACACTCCACGTTTTTCTGTCGCTTCTAAAAGTGTAGGTGAAGCATCTGGATTTTTTGACAGTATTATATTTAGAATTGCTCCGTAATAAAAATCATATTGTTTTACTTCTGCCATTTAATCCTTCTACTCCTGCATTTCTGACCATTCTGCTTTTTCAACTGAAATTTTATCGAAATTTTTATCTGTTGAGAAAGTAAACTTTGTCTTTGCTCCTTGTTTCCAACTATTTACATATACAGTCGTAGATTCTACTATTACTCCATCTTTATCAAGCAAATTAACATCCGCAACAAAAGAATCAAAATCAATACTCGAAGTATTTTTTACTATCGCATTATAATTTTTCCAATCATAAGAACTATTTTTGTCTTTTTTAAAATTCATATTGCTTAAAATTGCATTTACTTCACTATCCTTTATCTCCTTATCTTCTACTTCCTGTGCATTAGTTTTGAAATCATCTAAAGTTGATTTATATTTGTCTGATACAGTTAATCCATAATTATCTACAAAATCTACTATTAATTTCGTTCTTTCATCGTATGCTTCATACCATAGTTTTTCATATTTATCAAATTTCACCTGCATATATTTTAAGGCTTCTTTTTGCTGTTTTATCATGTTGATATAATTGATTGCTTTCTGCTGTAAAGTGGAATCCTTAAATTTTTTATCCAGATATGGAGTTACCTTTTCGTATTCAGCATTAACCATTTCTGTATAATACTCTTTACTAGCATCATCACCTTCTGTATATTGCTCTGGTTCTTCAACACTCCATCTTGCTTCTAATCCTGCTGCTAAATCTTTCATAAAATCTTTATCAGCGTATGTTTCCTCTGTTGATTTTTCTGCTTGTTTTGTACTTCCACATCCACATATAACCATTGCCATTACGGATAGTATAACCGTACAAATCAGTAAACTTTTTTTCATATATTTTTCCTCCTCTTAAACGTATAAATATAGATATGCCTCTATTATATTCGTTTTATCGAAGATATTCAATAGCACGAATATATTTTATTATAATTCTATATCCTATTTAATAAAAAGAGGTTCTTGTAATGATTGACTATTCCCCATTTTGGGATACATTAGAAAAGTCAACTGAAAATTGGTATACTTTGACAAATAAGTATCATTTATCTCATAGTACGTTACATCGTCTGAAACACAATCAGAATATATCTACTCGTACTATCAACGACCTCTGCCGTATTTTAGACTGTCAAGTAGAAGATGTTATGAAGTATATCCCATCTGATACAGACCAGCCTTTATAATTGGAGCGGTATAAAAACTGAAAAAACGTAAAAAAATAGGCATACCAGAGTTTTTGCTTTCTCTGATATGCCTATAATCTTTTTAAAGAAATAACCGCCCCTTAGCCTAAGAAACTAGGACGGTTATTTTAACTTATAACAACTGGGCTAACCGTCTATATGGTAGCACTTTTCGAATATTTCTTTTTTATGCCTTTTATTATAAAGCACTTTTTCCATATTTTCAATCGCTATTTTTATTCTTTCACCTTTACTTTCCAATTAATCATCGCCTGATACTGACATTCTGGTATCTTATCTTTTTTCTTTGTTTTCTCTGCCAGTTTTATAATAAACTCCTTCTTTCTTTTTTCAAATGCTTCATAACATTCTTCTTTTGTATCAAATACACCTAAATCACGCTCTTCTCCCATAATCATCATGAAAATTTTATACTTTCCGTCTTTTGTTTCTTCAAGCTTTTTACTTCCCCTATCTTCGAATACTGTATTGATAAAATGTGTTGTATACACACAGGTTTCTGGACTATATACTTTATTACCTTGAAATAAAATGTCTTTATCTAAATCCTGCTTCACCTTTCCCTTATAGTCTTTATACCATATTTTAAAATTTTGAAAGTTCTTCCATTCTTCACTGACAGTACACTCCTTATAATATGGTCTTGTCTTATGAACTTTTGAGCTATAACATTTTTGAAGTATGTTTGCCCATGATCTATATACAGCTTCTTCTTTCTTCCAGTCTATTTTATCACCAATGTATCCCACTCCTTCAAATGATCTTCTCCAATACCAGGGATTCCATCCATCAGGTTTATACTGAATATCATTTACTATTTCAAGAATCTTCTCTTCTGATACTGTACCTTCTCTATCATAAATCTCTTTAATGGCTGCATACTGCTTATCTGTGACTGGATAAATGTCTTTATAGAAGTTGTTATCTATATTATTATCTTTATGCCAACACATGGTATTATTTTTCATATCATAATTTACAATGAATGTCTGTATCACAAGAGAACTTGCACTGACACGCTCCTGCTTGTATCCCCATGCTTTTTTCGTTTTAATGTAAATATTTTTCCGTAAACTATATTCTATCTCTTTTGTAATTTTATTCCGCTTTCCTTTTACAAATTCGTATGTTCCATCTTCCTTTTTTATTACGGGACGACCATAGTTAGAAATCCAAGTGTTATCATAATATAATAATTTTACAAATCTCTCATGCTTATTTAAATATTCTAGTTTAGATTCTGTCTGTTTTAAGAAGCGGTTAGGATTTATTTTCTTATATTTTCTTCTTATCTGTACAAGTTTCCCATTATCATATAAGCCCATACCTTTTTCTTTTAATGTGTTTTGTCTCTTTTCATTCCTGCAATCTTTACAGACAGACTGATAACTTGTTTTATATTCCTTACGGAATCCCACCTTACATAATCGTCTGTTTTTTATAAATTTATTTAATTTAAGTTCTTTTCCACAACAACTACATATTTTTGTTTCAATTTCTTTTTTCATGATGTTTCCTCCTGTTCTTTCAGAGGTCAGAAACACCATAGAAAAAATCAATTATAAAAAATAAACTGTATGTATTTTTAATTGTTTATTATGGAAAATGTTATGCGACTGCATATAGACTCAATAGACATCTTTCTGTCCCCTGTTCATTGCAAAATAAAAGAGCATCCATTACTGGACACTCTGTAAAATAATTATCTTTGTTATTGTTACTCTTCTTCGGAATAATCAAAGTCTTCCTCTGCTTCATTAAGACCTTCTCCTAACCGCTCCTCTGTTAATTCCTCACAAGCTCTTCTTAATCTTGAATATGGTTTTATAACAGCTTTATAGTGCGGTGGAACTGTTGCCTTTCCTTTATTGAAGTTATTGTATTGACGTTCCTCTATGTATTTGGGATAGATACCAAGAATCCCCTTTACCTCAAAACGGTTACCATCTCTTAAAATATCTTCTAAACACCAGAATGTATCCCGGATAATATAGTAAAGGTCTACTTTGGGATATATGTTACCTGATCTTTCCGCTACCATATCTATAAATTCTCGTCTGGATATTGTTTTCATTATATCGTGCCTCCTTCTTTCATTTTATGTATGTATTTGATTCTTCCAAGTGGACAAATCAAGTAATCTTTTGATTAGCCCGACTGGGTGAATCATATGAAATTCGTGTTTCAACTTTGGAATAATATATAGGGAAATTTGCTTCAATTTGAGCTGTATTGGATTTTGTTGGAGCGGATGTGTTATTGAAGATATGACTTTTATTGAATGCCAAAACAAGCATACACACCCTTATTTTATTAGGCATATATGCTTGTTTTGATATTCAATACTATGAATTTGGATTATATTAAGGCTCGTATTTTGTTAAATTTTTTCTGTTTTGCAATCGGATTTACATGGTGTATTTTCCTATAATTTCTACACCAATTTTACACCAACTACACCATTACTACACCAATTTGCCGTTAAAATATGGCAAGTTATGTAAATTTATATGTTGGTTATCATTAAATATTAATCTTCTGAAAACCGCTATTTATAAGGCTATATGAGGTTTTATAAATATATAACAGGATATGTTTTTCAATATCAAAATTTGATAATCGAATTTTATAAAAATTGAACAACTTTCCCTGCTAATCAACCGCTACTGCTATTTACTTCTTCTTAATGTGATTCCTGTGATATTAAATCCATAGGAGGACTTCTTATTTTTCTTTAAAGTAAGTGTTACCTTTCCAAGTGGCTGCGTCTGATCTGCATATGCATCGTACATATTCACCTTAAAAACAGCCTTCCACTTTTTCCCTTGTTTTGTTACCGATTTTAATTTGTAAACCGGATAATCTTCTCCCCACTCTCCAACAGCAAGTTTCACATAATTCGAGTTACAACGTACTACTAATTCCTTAGGTGTTTCTGGATATGTTTTAAAAGATAGAGAAGCAATTCGTGCATTCGCACCAAAAAGTTGTTTTACACGCTGACTGAATGCAAAATTGGTAATACGACTCTGGCCTTCTAATACCTGTCTTCCTGCCGCAACATTCTGCTTTTCAAGCGATGTAAGCTTTATCTTTTTTGTCTCTCCGGATTGCATGCTGTAATTTAAACGAATACTATAATAAAGTTGTGTTGCCTCCAATATACGATTCATCTGCTTTCTATACTTAACTGTTACATTCTTACTCTGTTTCTTACCGTTCTTAGCCTTTACAGTAGAGACTGTTGTTTTCGCAGCAAATCCCGTAGATGGAACTGCAATAATCAGGATTATTGCCAAAATAAAAAAGCTTACTAAAAGCTTTGGGGTTCTACATTTCATATTTCTCATCTTCCTTTTCATTCTGTCTTTTCTTTCCTTTTCTCATTACTGTCCTTATTGTATTCTTTTTAAGAGAAATGTTCAACGCTTAGACTTTCTTGATTTTTTCCCTCTTACATACTCCGCTCTTTCTATAAAAAAAGCGAAAGAGAAAAACTCCCTTTCGCTTTTTCTTAATTTGTTAAAGTAAACTCATATTTCATCTCTAATGTTACAAAAAGCTGCTGCATTACCTTATTTGCAATTTCACGAATATTTAAGTTCTCTATATAAGATAAAATAGCTTCTTGTTCTTTTTGTGGCACTTTAAACACAGATAAACTCATTGAAAGAAAACGTGCCAGCTTACGTTCTAATGTAAAATACATATCACAAGGTCTTGCCATATAACCTCTCATAAACGCAGCGGTACCAATCTCCATTTCATAAAAATCACTTGCACTATAACCTGGTAAATACGGAGCAAAAATCTTTTGCAATTGTACTGCTGTTTTTTTATGAATAAGTTCTATATTTTCAGGTACAGTATACGCTTCTACATAAATTTCTCTTAAATTTTCATTTAATTCTGCAAGCGTGAGCTGAAGGCAAGTTTCTACTGCATATAATAATACCGGATTTGTCTCTTCTCCTACAATCTTACCTGAAATATTAAATTGATTGCCAAACATAAATTCTGTAAGTTCGGTCAAAATACTCCCTTTCGTATGATAAATATTATAAAACGTACTCGGTGTTACGTCGGCTTTTTTTAAAATTTCAACTGTGGTTGTCTTTTGATATCCCTTTTCAAGGAACAACTGCACACAAGCAGATAAAATTCTTCTTTTGGAGTCTTCTTTTTCGTATCTACTAGCCATTTTTCACCCTTCTAACTATTTCAATATGTATTTTAATATATTACATTTTTCTTTGAATTGCAAGGTTAATGGCTGGAAACTTTTTATTTGGTGATTTTCACAGCTTTTACTTTTGAATAACTTCCATAAATGTTTTTACCAGCTTTTACATAGGAAGCTCTTACTTTATAATAATATGTTTTATTCTTATTAAGTGAAGTATCTTCATAGGTAAGTTTTTTCCTTGTTGCAACTTTACTATATTTACCCTTTTTTCCGGTTGCTCTATAAATTTGATATTTTTTAGCTCCATCTGCTTTTTTCCAGAATAAACTTGCCGTTGACTTCTTTTTATTTTTCACTCTTAAAGACACTTTCTTTAATGTACCTACCTGTAATACAACCTCACTGGCTTTTCCATTGATTATTGTTGACTCATTTTTATAATAAGCCGCCACTTTATAATAATAGTTTTGACCACCTGCTATTGAGGAATCCGAATAACTAAGAGCTACTGTTGTCTTCAACAATTCGTACTTTCCTTTTTTATTTTTCGCACGATATACCTTATATCCCGATGCATTTGTTACTTTCTTCCAACGAATTATCGTAGTTCCGTCGCTGGATTTCGTTGTAATGCTTGCTTTTCCAACCGAAATCCTCGTACCACATTTCGTACATTTACCAGCTTTCCACTGATGTGCTGCCTTTTTTACGGCAACAGCGTTACAACAGCTATATCTCTGTTCATGTGTTGTTGGTGTTATGATCCATTTTACCTTTTCCACATGATTGGCAGAATCCAATTCCCCATATTCCATTTTGCAAATATCACAAATCGCTTTTGCTTTACAAGTTGCTTTCCCTCCGGTATGGTGATCATTGATGGTTACTGTAATCTCTGTAACATTATCATAATCGTCAGTAGCGGTTATAACCTGTTTACCGCTTCCTGAAAGTATATATTGATTATTTTCATCTAATTCAATGCGGTTTCCATTCACTTTTACATCTCTTAAATGCTCATCGGTCACAGTGATTGTTCGAGTAAGACAATAGATCTTTCCATCTTCAACTCCACTAATTTCCGGTAGAGTCATATCCTCTTTAATATTATTATATTCTAATGTTTTTGTGGCTGACTTTCCAAACTTATCCGTTAATCGAATCGTATACGTTCCATTCTGCGTAATAACATAAGGAAAACCTACTCCCAATTTCTCTATCTTAGTATAATTCTCATCGCCTTCTCTTTTAATTTCACAACTTGCTGCTTCGTTATTTTCATTTGTTTTTTTCATTAAAACGACAATTCGGTTACGCTGCATTTGATGTATCGTATCTGCATTTGCTACGTCAATACTAAAGTCTCCACCCTCGTATTTGCACGTAATGGTTACATCTTCTGTTTTAAAGGTTTTAAATGCTCCATCTTCTTTTCGGGTCTTCGTTACTACTGCATAAACCTTCACTTGTTTTTCATCTTTTATATTTGTAAAAATATCCTTTAAATCAACCGAAACGCTGTCTCCCGTAAGATCCAAGCGAGTAGCTTTTCCATCTTTCACCATGTAATACTCATACTTGTAGCTAATGCTGTGCTGTTTTTCATAATCTCTATAACCATATAGAATAATAATAAAGGGATCCCTTAACACTCCACCGTCAAGTTCTTTTGTTGTTGTAAGAAGCTGTACTTTACTATCCGTAAGATTGGTAATCGTTCCTTCATTACTGTAGCTGTCAAAATCTCCTCGTTTCACATAAAGATTATAGGAAAAATCCTTTACTTCCGGATAGGATGCTTCGATTGTAATTTCATAGGTTGCATCTTTATTTACAGTGTCAAAATAAAAAGAATCCGGAAATGGTCCTCGTTCATTTTCTTTTTCCACACCGTCCATCCTTGTAACTTTCAACTCTGTACCATTCTCTTTTACAGATGTAACTTTATAAAACTTTCCACTATCGTATACGCTAGGAAATTCTAACGAAATCCAACCACCTTCTGGCACATCAAATTCTATATCCTGACCTGTGATCTGCTTTGTAGCTCCATTATAATCTCTTTGATTATAAGTTATTATGTCTTTATCCGTCGGCTTAATATTCCATTTTAACTTAATATTGGCCTTATTATAGTAATTTGCATATACTTCTTTATTCTCATTCGGCGGGTCATAATCAAATCCCGGATTTTCGCCCACCTTATAACTTGTATAGTCCCCATCAGGTATCATATCCAGTATCTGTCTGTAAATATATCCCCACTGTTTCTGCAACTGCGATAAAGGTTTCTTTGTGTATGAATAGAAAGTTTTGTATTCCTTATATTTAGGCTGTGGAAGCTTATCTGAATGTTTATACTCGACTTCTTTATCATGTATTGTATATGTATTTTCCGCAAGGTCCTCTGCATGATAAAGATATAGCGGCTGGCTATTCGTTGTAACTTGAAGTCCATTCGCATCTACATTCAGGAAAAGGTCTCCCGTTTTATTATCAACAATTCGAAATAAATAATTACTTCTTGGCACCGGGTTTACGATCCATTCTGTTTTACTGTTTTTAGAAAACCCCAATTTATTTACATTACGATCAATGTTCAAATAATATTTGACATCCTGCTTTATAATGTAAATATAGTAATGCGTATCCGTACCCTTCTTTTTTTGAAATTTTAAACCATATTCCTTAATATTTTTTCTATTTCGCTCTGACATTTTTTCGTCCATACGCAACACTATGGAACCCATTCCTTTACTTATAATTTTAAACTCATCATAAAGCATTCCCCTGGTAGGATTTGATCCGTCACGGATTGCAATTTCATCCATATTATGACAATAGTAAGCATACTTACTCTCCTTGCCGGCAAGATAGAAGTTTTTCTTCTCAGCAATGTCCGAATACAAAGTATCTATCGGATTTACATACCAGTAATAGGAGTATGCATGTACCGTCTTAGGGGCAAAAACAAAAATAAAACAAACCATAAATAAAGTAGCTAATAATTTTTTCTTCATTGTCTTTTCTCCTTTCCATTCTCACTTTGGAATGCATTCCAATATTTATATTGTATATAATAACATACAATCCAACGAATTACAAGCATCAAAAATGACAATGACACATTTCAATATTTTTCCATCGTAATCCACCCACTTTACCGATTCTCTTTTTGTTATGGCCAGATACCCTAGAAATATTTCCTGTTCTTCAACAGCCAAGACTCTTCGTTCCACTTTCTCACATTTAGATATTACCACTTTCATAATAATCTAATCTCCTAGAGCGTGTTTGAAAAAGGCTCTAGATGAACTGTATAATTCTTGCAAGCTCCATAACCACGACTTTCAGCATTACTCCACTGGACATCACATAAAACCATATTTCCCGCATTCGTTGTGATTTTGCGATTGGTGTTGCTACTGCTGCAACAATAATCACTGCAGCTCCAATACAGCCAACAATAGTAGGAATACTTATCAGCGGAAATATTCCTGGTGTACAACTTCCATCAACTGCAGCCTGAATGGTCTTATCCAATCCATCCCTGGCTGCTGCAAAGCAACAAATGACAAGACCATACATCAGCAAAAATAAATTTCTACATCCCCAATAACTGATCGTGTTACGATTCCATACAGAATATCCAATAAATCCAACTAGAGCAATTATCATAATAGTCGTTACTGTAGTTACCATATTTCCAAAATAAAGTTTCATAACTTACCTCCGATCATCTTTTACCGTTGTACCAACTAATCACGCCCTGCAGGTTCTGTATCTTGACACGTTCACCACCATGCAACATCATATCCAGCATATCCTCCTCTTCCGAAGTTCGATCTGTTTTCTTCTCCAGTGCTTTTCCTGCTGTTTTTACCATAATGTTCATCATCATTTTGTACATTCCATGAAGTCTTTCTACACTGAAATTTCCCTGCAATGTAAATACAGGAATCTTTCCCGGAATATTGTTCTTTTCCCGTATCTCCTTTCGCTGTGTTCCCGTCTGTCCCATTCCAACTGCACATACTGCACAAATCTTATATTTTTTTCTTGCCAAGCCAAACCTTTGTATCTTTCCTGCCATGATCCATCCAAGATAAATGATTTCAGTACCCGTTGGCAACTTATTTCCAGCTTCTTCTGTGCTATACACAGATACTCTTAATTCATGTCCTAATAATTTTGCATAATGTTCGGTACTTCCTGTATTTGATGTATAAACAACTGCTTCCATTTCAACTTTCCTCCATTCCCTTACTCAAATATTCGGTTAAATTATTTTTTATTGATAAAAAAAGACACAATACGATTTTTCATCCGTACTGCGTCTAAGCGTCTGACTTTTCCATATTCATTTTTCATCTACAGGACTTGCCACTGGCAGCTTCTTTTGCATACTTTTGCATCCGATCAGCCTGACTGTAAAACCCTCTGCGTCAATCAGACTCTCCTTTTTACATTTTGGGCAAAATAGTGGAAAATGTAAAAGCACAGTGTCTTTTCGTAATCTCACTCTTGTTTTATTTCCGCATACCGGACAATATACCCATTTCTGATACTCCATCTCGTCCTTGTTCATTTTTTTCACCTCAAACCAGCATTTTCTGGAATCTTTTAGCAAATTCCTCTACATGCTCCTCTACTTGTTTCACTACTTCCTGTTTATTCTCTGCTCCATCATAAATGCTGTATAAAAGAAAAATAGGTCCGTAGAAATCCATTGCAAGTTGCTTTGCATCTTCACCGCTTTCTACAATTCCAGAAAAAACAGCTTCCATGTACCGAAGTGGACCTTCCGCAAGATAATTCTGATAGAGTTTAGCCATTTTAGGCTCTCTGTACTGTTCTAATGTCAGCATTTTTCGGAAACAACAGGAAAATTCTTCTTCCGTCCAGTGCAGAAACTGTACTTTTGTAAACCGTCTGATCTTTTCCAAAGCAACGTTTTTATATCCTGCAATCACGTCCTCCATATCGCCATCCGGCATCTCGTATTCCTTTGCTCTTTTGGCATCCATCTGGTTCATTCTTTCTACAATGCTGTCCAATATTTCCTGTTTACTGGAATAGTGTTTATACAATGCAGCCTTTGTAACTCCTAATCTTGAAGCAATCTCATTCATAGACGTTCCCATATAGCCACTTTGTGCAAACAATTTTAATGCTTCTTCCAGTATTTTTTCCTTTGTGTTCTTTTCTTTGCTTTCCATATTTCTCTCCTAAATTGATGTTATTAGCGAGTTACCTTTTGGTTACTTTTATTATAGTTACCTATCGGTCACTTGTCAACACTTATTCTTTTAACACAAAAGAAAATATTTAACTTCATCATCGTTTCTCAATAACCTGATCTATCAATCCATACTTACTCTGCTATCAATATCGGAATGCCACCATTCTGCATTCCATGCAACAATTGGCTTCTATACTTATTCTGCCCCCTACTTTTAATGGTTTGATCTCCACAAAACCATAAGAAATAAATGCTGCAACTCCAAGCAGTCCGCAATAATTTATAAAATTCTTTTTCTTCATTTTGTTGCATTCTCCCTACAAAACCATTGCAGATATTCGTCAAGATTGTTTCTTTCCTGATTCTCTGTTTTACATCCTCCACTTCGAAGGTCCAGTTCATAATCCATAAGTCCATGAACTGTCATTGCAAAACTTACTGCACTCATATCTGCATTTTGAAAATGAAGTAATTTGTGTACTTCCATTGCATAGAATAACTGTTTCGTCGCAATGATCATTTTTCCTGTTTCCTCTGCCAGAATTTTAGCAGCCATCGGCTGGATACTTTTGATCTGCATAATTCAAGTACGGGTTAGAATAACTGGCCTGGCAGTTTTTTCTTCTCTTTATAAGGAAACATCTTATCAAATTCTTCGGCTTTCTTTTCATCTACAAAATATCCCGCTGGTGTCGCATACTCTCCAGTAATACCGTTTAAATATCCAGAAATCAGCTCTTTGCACAGAAAGAAAGATGCATCCTGCCCTTCTTCCAGTCCATGATAACGAATGTTAAATTCGCTTGCCGGTCTGAATCCACTTTTTTCATAAAAATCAATATTTCCCTCAAAGCAGACTGCACCACAGTCAAGTTTCGCTGCCTTATCCAATGAATAATCCAGTAAGGCTTTTCCATACCCTTGTCGTTTTAATTCTGGAGTAATACAAATCGGTCCCATAGTCATAATTGGAATATTTCTTCCATCATCCGATTTAATAGCCGTTCTCATAAACATATTCTGACCGATCAGCTTGTCCTCTTTGCCATTTTCATTAAGAAACATCACAAAATCCAGTTCCGGAACAAATGCCGGATCATTTCTAAGCTGATGCAATACATAATGTTCAAGGCATCCCGGACGATATACATTCCAAAAACTTTCTCTTACCAGATTTTCTACTTTTCGTTGTTCTTCCTTTTTCTCTAAACGAATCATAATATTACTTTTTTCCATTTCTTTTATGTCCTCTCTTAAAAATAAAAACCGATAATCCTGATTTTTCAATATCAGAATTAACGGCTCTGCGTCTTAATCGTCTGGCTCTTATTTTACTGTTTCATTTCTTCTACAATTTTGTCCAGCATATATTCAAACTGACATTTTGCTTTCGTCTTATCTGTTGCTCCATCATATACACTATAATAGAAAAACATATTTGCATAAAATTTAACTGCATTCTCTTCTGGATTTTTTATTTCCATATTTTTGAACAGATCCTTCACGTATTCTGCCGGTCCAGATACCAGATATTGCTGATATAAATTCTGCATCTCTTCATTTCTAAATTGTTCAAGCGTAAGCATTTTACGAAACGATGATGCAAAATCATCCTCTGTCCAATACTCAAACATTGATTTGCTGTATCCTACAAAATCTTCTACTGATACATTCTGATATTCTTCTGGCACTTTCTCAATACTTTCTTCCGGTACTTCATTCTGCCTGGCCTGTTCGCCATCCTGCTGCTCCATACGCTGCACAATACAGTCAAAAATATCTCTTTTGCTTTTGTAATGACGGTACAATGCCCCTTTTGTCATATCAAGTTCTCCTGCTATCTGGCTAACGGAGACAGCCTCGTAACCATCTCTGGCGAACAAATGCAATGCCACAATTAATATTTCCTCTTTCCTATTACCCATGCACATTTCCTCCAAAATAAATAAACGACCGTTTACATCTCAATAATAGTAAACGGTCGTTTATTTGTCAAGACTTTTCTTTTTGCTTATATTATCTCTTTTTATAAATCAATAACTCTGGATTTTCATCATTCTTCTCATATGTACATACCAGAATAAAATCCATATTTGCCAGAATGCCAAAGCATCTTTCTGCTCTGAATTCAGACTCCAGTTGATTCCCCAGATAGGTTTTCTGATCATCAAGGAATTTCACTTTTTGTCCGTTCGGCAGTTGATATTCAAGATTCACATATTTTCCCACAAGTGCATTTAATTTGTCTACCCTTGGAAGTCCATCTATATGCAGATCATTTATTTCGTTTATCAATTGCTTTTTAAACTCTTCAAACTGCCCATTGTCACTAAGTTCATCTCCACAGCTTGTGAAATACATAGAATTCACTACATTATATCCCATAACAAGAAATGTTACAGCATAAATTTTAAAACCTGTTGCAACCATATTAGCCACTTCATTATTACATCCAAATAAACCTGCATACTGCTTTCCTGCCACAAAAAATGCTATAGCTATTATCAATCCTATCATAAACAACATCTTATTCGTAGTTTTTCTTAAAGCAAAAGCCGTCTCTTTCTCTTTCGCACCCCAACATCTGCTGACAAGTGGACTGATTCCCTGCCCAAATCCAATACAGATCATACTGTAACCATAAACTACAAATCCCAAAATTGTAAAAGCTGCAACACCTTCTGCTCCTACATATTTCATAAGCACATAGTTGAACATAAACATGGATATGGCACTTGCCATCTCTCCAATAAATTCGGAAGAGCCATTGAGAATCATTTCCTTGTTTATCTCTCTGTCAAATGAAAACTTCCGAAACCCGATTCCTGTTTTTCGACTAATAAAGTAGAACATCTGAACCAATACAGTCAATAGCTGTACAATTAATGATGCTACAGCACTTCCCTGAATTCCAAATCTCATAATATCCACCAAAAAGAAATCGAGAGCTCCATTCAAGATACATCCTGCAAGACTGACAAGCATACAAATCTGCGGTTTGCCATCAACACGAATAAACATTCCAAAGATTGTTCCAATTACCATAAGTGGATACGTAAACAGCATGATTCTATAATACTCAGTAAAGTAAAACGACAGATTACCGTCTGCTCTTAAAATCTTCAAGATTGGTGTAAAAAGTAAAAATACTATAACAGAGATTGCCACACATATGATCAGGGCAGCTACTACTGTCTGTGAAAATACTTCTGATGATTTTTTTCGTTCATTTGCCCCAAGCATTCTGCCACTGATAACAGAACCACCTACACCAATGCAAAGTCCTGTTCCAAGGTAAAAATACAGTATCGGCAATCCCAAATTGATTGCAGCCAACGCATTTTGCCCTACATAGTTCCCAGTAAAATATCCATCCGTTATTGTTATCACGGTCTGTAATAACATTGCAATGATACTCGGAATGGAAAACTGAAGTATCATTCTTATTTTGTTTTCTTTGATTTGTTTAATATTCATACTTACCTCTCTCCTTTTTTCCTTTATTATAGAGATGTAAGTATTTCTATACTTCTGAATTTGTGCTGTAATAGCTTTTTCTATATTTTACTTTTCTTCAATGTTCTTTCCTAGAGCGTGTCTGAAAAAGGCTTTCTGCAAGATGTGCGGCGCAATTTGCGGGAGATTTCGCCTGAATGAGGGCGGCGTAGCGGGCTACGTCAACTGAATGAAGGCAAAATATACCGTAAATTGAGGCGTGCAGGTTGTAGGAATGATTTTTCAAACACGCTCTAGTTTCTATTCTAAATCGGCTATATATTAAGAGGTTTTCCTTTTTCCATAGAAAAAGGCTCCGAAAACCTCATAATCACTAGAAAATAAAGTGTTTATGAAGCTTTCAGAGCCTTTATAAATTCTGATTCAATTTACAATATTAATAATTTGAAGAATTATTTACCAGCCATCTGAGCTGCTACTTCTGCTGCGAAATCTTCTTCTTTCTTCTCGATTCCTTCTCCAGTTTCCATACGAACGAAACCTTTGATAGCAATTTTAGCATTGTTAGCCTTAGCTACTTCCTCAACATATTTGGATACGGACTGTTTTCCGTCTTCAGCTTTTACATATACCTGATCCATTAAGCAGATTTCTTTTAATTCTTTGTTAAGACGTCCTTTAACCATACCTGTGATAATCTTATCGTTAGCGTCTGGTTTTTCATTCTTAGCTGCTGCTGTAAGGATTTCTTCTTCTTTTGCAAGATAATCCTGATCAACTTCAGAACGGTCTGTATACTTAGGATTTAAAGCTGCAACCTGCATACATACATTTTTAGCCATCTCTTCGATGTCAGCGTTAACAACGTCTGTTGCAACGTCTACTAAAACACCAATCTTTCCACCCATATGTGTATAAGAAGCTACGAAACCTGCATCTTCTTTTACCTGCTGGAATCTACGGATGTTCATGTTTTCACCGATGATAGCAATCTGTCCTGCTAATGCTTCGTTTACAGTCTTAGTCTCATCGAATTTCCATGTTTCAGCTAAGAAAGCATCGATATCTGCTGCTTCTGTTTCCATAGCCTGCTCTGCAACCTGTGCAACGTAAGCCTGGAATTTTTCGTTCTTTGCAACGAAGTCTGTCTCAGCGTTAACTTCTACTGCAACAGCTTTCTTCTTATCATCAGATACGATAACTTTTACAAGACCTTCTGCAGCAACACGTCCAGCTTTCTTTTCAGCAGTTGCAAGACCTTTTTCTCTTAAGAATTCAATTGCTTTATCAAAATCGCCTTCTGTAGCTGTAAGAGCTTTCTTACAATCCATCATTCCGGCACCTGTCATCTCACGTAACTCTTTTACCTGTTTTGCTGTAATAGCCATTTCGATTCCTCCAAATTCATCTCTTTTATGTGTTTCATATAGATTTTACACAAAAATGCCCCGGCCTGTACCAAGTGCAGGCTGAGGCGATTATTGCAAACAGAATTAAGCTTCTGCTTCTTCAGCAGCTTCTTCCTCTGCTACTTCTGCATCCTGTCCCTGATTTCCTTCGATTACAGCATCAGCCATCTTGGAAACGATTAATTTAACTGCACGAATAGCATCATCGTTACCTGGGATAACGTAATCTAATTCTTCTGGGTCACAGTTTGTATCACAGATACCAACTAAAGGAATACCAAGAGTTTCTGCTTCCTGAATACAGATTCTTTCTTTTCTAGGGTCTACAACAAAGATCATGTCAGGGATATCCTGCATCTCTTTAATACCGCCTAAGTTCTTCTCTAATTTTTCCTGCTGTTTCTTGAGGTTAATTACTTCTTTCTTAGGAAGTACATCAAATGTTCCGTCTGCTTCCATAGCTTCAATCTTCTTTAACTGGGCAATACGGCTCTGAATAGTCTTGAAGTTTGTGAGCATACCACCTAACCATCTCTGGTTTACATAGTACATTCCACATCTCTCAGCTTCGTTCTTGATAGAATCCTGAGCCTGTTTCTTAGTACCAACGAAAAGAATCTTTCCTCCGTTAGCAACACAGTCTCTGATTGCGTTATAAGCTTCGTCAACCTTACCTACAGATTTCTGTAAGTCGATAATGTAGATACCATTACGCTCTGTGTAGATGTAAGGAGCCATTTTAGGGTTCCATCTTCTTGTCTGATGTCCAAAATGAACACCTGCTTCGAGTAACTGTTTCATTGAAATTACACTCATGTCAAATCTCCTTTTTGTTTGTTCTTCCGCTGCTTTCTCATTCCTCAGCCACCTTTGTTCAGGCACTTCGACCGACAGAATCCGGCAACGTGTTTTTTATAACTTAATTTACCGAACGAATTATATCATGCTTTATGTTATATTGCAAGAAAAATTTCAAATAATCGCTTAAATAATTTGTTTTCTCTTAAATTACTATTTATTTCAATTATGACATCCTCCCCCACCTCGCAAGTTCGGTTCTCGTCCGATAACACTACTGTGCTAAGCATAAGCGAGCTATCCCCGTGGGTCCCACGGTTGTGTTATATTGTATAAATAGTATGATCTGCTTCCTTCCGTAAATTATTAATAGTATTTTATTCTACAAATCATTTGTGAAGTTTTATATTATTAAAGTGTTTTGTAAAACTCCTTAATCTCCAATGCCATCTGTTTCCGACGGTCTGCTAAAATTTTGGTAACATCTTTTTCTCCGGCAGTAAATATCTCTTCCGTAAGACCATTTTCCTGTAAGGAAGCTGTAATTGACTCTCTTCCGATTATCTCTTCTAATTTTTCTCTATAATCAGCTGGTGCTTTTCTTTTTACGATATCCTTTGTCTCTTTTGAAATGTAAGTAAGGTTTGCAACCTGTCCGTAGATTTCTCTTGTTTTATATCCACATTTGGCAAGATAAGTTTTCGGGAGAATCTGATAGGACTCTGTTTTATTTTTATAAAGTTCTTCTATTGTTACATCACTGTAAAGAGAATGGACTCCTCTTGCGCACTGTGTTGCAACATAAACAAGGAATGGTGCAGTACGTGCTGTTGTGGAAGCAAACTTATCTGGAAGAATACTGTCATAGAATTCTTCTGTAAGCTTTAACTCTTCTATCTGTGCTAAATAAGAAGCAAAACCTTCTTCTGTAGCATTAGCATAGTCTTTAAGTACAGTTCCCTCTCCACCACTTTGGTAGTGTCCGGTAAGCATCACCATAGTCATCCATCTTGCTAAAAGAGATTCCTTTTCTTCTTCACCGATTCCCTGTCGATCCATAAGAAGGTACATTGCATAGCAGTAATTTAAAACAGACTGTGAATACAGCAGACGGCTACAACAATATCCCGCTTTCTTTAATGCCTTTTGGAATCCTTTAAAATTCTTCTCACAGACAAAAGCCTTTACACCGGCACCAAGTTTTTCAAAAGCTTCTTCTGAAAGCTTCTTGGATATTTCTTTTTTGGTAAGTCCCTTTTTCTCTCCGGTTCTTCCGGATAAAAGATGAACTAAATCTCCAATTCGTACCTTTCCAAAATAGGAAATGAGTACAACTTTTAACACATCTGCATAAGACGGAATATAAAGATTCTTTTCCCCATTCTGGCACCATGCAACAGCCTGTCCATACTCAGAATTAAAAAAGTCTGTTTCATTTTGCTGTAATACCTGATAAAAGGATGGCTCTCTAAGTAAATGACAGAAATAATCAATACAATTTCTTATGTAGTCCCCGCCATACTCTTCATTGACAGAAATCTTAGACATAACAAAGTCTTCCTGATTCAGTGGTTTTCCCTGTAAATTAATACGAATAAAAATCTCTGAAACAACATCAATATCTAAAAGGAAAGAAAGTTCGATGACACCTACCTGATGTTTTACAATTTCTTTTAATGTATCCACGGATTCTTCCAAAGGTGTGAAATCTTCTCCTGGATTCGCCTCTTTATATTCTTTTTCAAACTGTCTAAAAGAAAAATCTCTTCTAAAAAAGATAGAAATGTCTGGAATCCATTTGCTATCCTGTTCATGCTTTTCATCACAGACTGCAAAACGCTCATCACCTGTTTGCGCTAACGGGTTAAATGCAATACGGATTCGGCAAGACTGATACTGTTCATCTAACACTTCTTTTCCAAGAAGCGCTGCCATTAAAGCAGTGACTCTCTGTTGTCCGTCAATCAGAATCTTTTTTGTACCGCCCTTTCCAAATCCACGGACACGTACCTGAGAATTCTGCCATACAATTAAATATCCAATCGGGTATCCTTCATATAAAGAGTCGATCAATGCTCTGACTTCCTCTCCCTTCCATACAAATGGTCTTTGTATTTCAGGAATGGCAATCTGGGAATTCTCGACATAGTTAAGGATACTACTGACTGAATATTGTGTTATTTTATAGTTATCCGACTTCATAAATAAATCCTTTCGTATATCGCGGGCAAATGCCAACTACCTTCAGGCAGCAGAGATAGCCCTGTCAATCTTTTGAAGTATTATTCTGCTTTATTACAAATTCATATTCTCTGTTATCTTATGAGAATATTTGTTGGAACACGTTTTAGTGTGCTGTCTTATTAATGAAATGTCAGCAGGACAGTACATTAGTGTTTCATTTTCTTTAATTCATCAAAAACTACATCATTCAGCACTTTAATATAAGTTCCCTTCATACCGGAAGAACGAGATTCAATAACTCCGGCACTCTCAAACTTCCGAAGTGCGTTCACAATAACAGAACGGGTAATCCCCACTCTGTCTGCTATCTTGCTGGCTACAAGAATTCCCTCCGAGCCATCTAATTCATCAAAAATATGCTGAATTGCTTCTAATTCTGAGAAAGATAAGGTGGAAATCGCAGACTTTACAATGGAAACTTTTCTTGTCTCTTCTGCATTCTCCTCATTAACAGAACGCATCATTTCAAGACCAACAACGGTTGTTCCATACTCTACAAGAATAATATCATCAATTTCGTAATGGTGTTCCTTTCTGTACATAAATACCGTACCAAGTCTTTCTCCTGCAATATCAATCGGAGTAATAATTGCCTGATAACGGTCAATCTCTGTATGTTCAAAGCCCAGTGTCTCGAGATTTACATTCTCTTTTGTGGAAAGAACACCTAATAAACGCTCATTAAGAAGTGTGTCAATGTAACCGCCCACCTCATTATTGATTAATTCATCAATCACTTCGATATCCTGGCGGTTCTTAATACCAAGCACCTTACCTTTACGACTGATTACCAGAACATTCGATAAAAGAATATTACTTAACACCTCGCAGATATCATTAAATACTACCTTGTGTGAATTATTATTGTGCAACAATTTATTTATTTTTCTTGTTTTATCAAGCAATTGAACACTCATAAATACCTCCATCTCAATTGTTAAAATTAACAGACAATTCTTCACCTTTTATCATTTTAACATATCTTCCTGGCAACCACAACGGTATTATCTAATATTTTTACCACTTTTTTAAATTAATTTATAATTTCGTACAATTCCAATAATTTAGGAAAACAAAATAGGAATTTGCCGCAGGCAAAAAGACGCCCCGAAGAGAGTCGAACCCCTATATTTGTGACTTTAGTCACAGATATAGGGGTTATTCTCTCTGGGGTTCGTCTGTCTGCTTCACCCCGGCAAATTCCTATTTAACTTCTTCTTTGTCCATTACGAAGCCGCATTCCTTATCTGCACATACAAGCTTCTTACCCTTTTCCACCATATATCCCCCGCATTGTTTACAGCGAATATTGGAAGGCTTCTGCCAGCTCATAAAATCACATTCCGGATTATCGATGCAGCCGTAGTATTTTCTACCTTTTTTTGTCTTTTTAAGAACAACATCTTTGCCGCACTTTGGACAACTTACACCAATCTTTTCGTAATATGGCTTTGTGTTTCGACAGTCAGGGAAACCTGGACAAGCAAGGAACTTTCCGTGTGGTCCATATTTTACTACCATATTTCGTCCACATTCCTCGCAGACTTCTTCGGAAACCTCGTCTTCAATTTTTACTTCTTCTAATTCCTTTTCTGCCTTTTCAACAGCCTGCATCATATCTGGATAGAAGTTTTCGACAATTGTTTTCCACTTTACTTTTCCCTCTTCCACTCCATCTAAAAGAGATTCCATATTCGCAGTAAAATTCACATCAACAATGGTAGGGAAGCCATCCTCCATCATATCGTTTACAGCCTCTCCTAACTCTGTAATATAAAGATTCTTACTTTCTTTTACAATATATCTTCTTGCTAAAAGAGTAGTAATTGTTGGCGCATAGGTGCTTGGACGACCTATTCCTAATTCTTCTAAGGTTTTTACAAGAGAAGCTTCTGTAAAATGTGCTGGCGGCTGTGTAAAATGCTGCTGAGGATCTAATCCAGATAACGTAATCTCTGTATCCTTCGTAATTTTTTTCATTGCGGCATTCATTGTTGATTTTTCACTATCATAGCTATATACCGTCATAAATCCATCAAACTTGACTTTAGATGCTGCAACATTAAAACGGTAATCTCCAGCTCCAATTTTAACAGATGTTGTCTCATATACTGCTTCTGCCATCCGGCTTGCTAAAAATCTCGTCCAGATCAACTGATACAAACGGAACAAATCTCTTGGAAGCTGTTCTTTAAGCATTGCTGGTGAAAGACTGCTGTCAGTTGGACGGATTGCTTCATGTGCATCCTGAATCTTTCCTGTTTTTGATGACTTTACTGCCGTTTTATCTCCAACAAACTGTTCTCCATACTGCTGTGCGATATACTCTCGGCAACTTGCATCTGCTTCTTCTGAAATACGTGTAGAGTCTGTTCGAAGATAAGTGATAAGACCAACACTTCCCTTTCCTTTTAATGTAACTCCCTCATAAAGTTCCTGTGCAAGACGCATTGTCTTTTGTGTAGACATATTCAGACGCTTCGATGCTTCCTGCTGTAAAGTACTTGTTGTAAATGGCAGTGGCGGCTTCTTTCTTCTCTCTCCATTCTTTACTGACAATACCTCAAACTTCTCTTTTTGTAATTTCTCTACCAGAGCATCTACTTCTTTTTGTGAATGAAGTTCAATCTTACCATTTTTATCTCCAGCAAAATGAGCCTCCAGAGTTTTTTTCGCTCCTGGCACTAAAATGTTTGCAATAAGGCTCCAATATTCCTGTGAAATGTATTCATCAATTTCCTTTTCTCTGTCACAGATGATACGAAGCGCAACAGACTGTACACGGCCTGCTGAAAGCCCTCTTTTAATCTTTGACCAGAGAATCGGACTAATCTTATATCCTACAATTCGATCTAATACCCTTCTCGCCTGCTGTGCATCCACAAGATTCATATCAATATCACGGGAATTTTTAATGGATTTCTTTACGGCATCCTTTGTAATCTCATTAAAGGTAATGCGACTGCACTTCTTGTTCTCAAGTTTTAATGCATAATACAGATGCCATGAAATAGCCTCTCCTTCTCGGTCAGGGTCAGTTGCAAGATATACTTTATCTGCTTTCTTTACTTCTTTACGAAGCTGAGCTAAAATATCTCCCTTTCCTCGAATTGTGATATACTTTGGTTCAAAATCATTCTCAACGTCTATCCCCAGTGTACTTTTTGGCAAATCTCTTACATGGCCGTTTGAGGCAATAACCTTATATGACTTTCCCAGAAATTTCTGAATTGTTTTAGCCTTGGCCGGCGATTCAACAATAACTAAGTTTGCTGACATTCCCCAAAACACTCCTAACTTTTAAATATTATATTGCAATTTATTGTATTTTATCACTATCACATATTTGAAAAAATACCATTAGCAAGATATGCGTTACATTTATGGAATAATTTTTCAAATACACTCTGCTGAACTGTCTTAATTAACATTTATAATTCGCATAAAGAAAAGATTCTATAAGGAAATTATGTTAAATATCAATAAGACAATACTCGAAATCAAACACAATAAATGTACTCTTTCATAAAACAATTATACATCATACACTATTTCGTTTTGCCACGCAAGCAGAAAATTTCACACTTTTCTTAAATAGACATTTTGTTCTATCTGATAAATTATGTTTTTTAGTTCAAATTTCATCAGGATATGTTGCAATTCAAAGGCAGAAAAACCGCTATTTTCCAAAAGATTTTCAAAAGTCATGGGATGAATTTCATCTAAGAGCGAATATACTTTTTCTTCTTTTTTATTTTCACAAAAAAATTTTTGTTCTTTGAAAAATTTTTCTCTGTTTACATCCATATTTTTCTTTTTATTTCCTGTTTTCCCCTCTTTTATAATTATATCCATAATGTCTTCTGGAGAACGAACCAGGACAGCTCCCTGACTGATTAAATCATTACATCCTCTGCTCATACAATCCGTAATTCTTCCCGGAAGTGCAAAAATATCTTTTCCTTGTTCCAGTCCTTGATCAGCAGTAATTAATGAACCACTTCTCGCCCCCGCCTCCGTGACAAAAATCCCATCGGAAAGCCCGCTGATAATCCGATTTCTCATAGGAAACAATCCTTTTTGAGGAGAAATACCCATATTGTATTCCGAAAGAACTCCGCCCATCTGATACACCTGTTGATATAAATTAAAATTCTCTACTGGATAAATCGTATCAATCCCTCCTCCAAGAACCCCAAGCGTATATCCATTCGCATCTAACGCTCCCTTATGCCCCGCAGCATCCACTCCGGCCGCCATGCCACTCACAATCTGAATGCCACATTCTGCTAGTCTTTTTGCAAATTCTCTCGCCATTTTTCTTCCATATATAGTTGCCCTTCTCGCACCGACAATTGCAAGAATTGGCTTTGAAAAATTCGGAAGTCTTCCTATATAATATAGCAAATTTGGCGGTTCATATAACTGTGCAAGTCTTTCTGGATATTCCTGTGACTCCCTGTGAAAAAAATAAATTTCTCGTTTTTCTAATTTTCGTATAGAAGCTTCTATTTTTTTCTGATTTTTCGACGCTATAACCTCTTTACATTGCCCAGTCGTAAGAATTCCTTTTATCTCACTTTCCGGAGCATTATATATTGTAGATGGATGTCCAAAGTGTTCTAGAAGTTTTTTCTGTGTCTTTACACCAATTCCTGCAATATTCGTAAACCAATACCAGTAAAAATCATTGTTCGTCATCTCACCTTAACCCTCCCTTCTCCCTTTTGTCTAAAATATAGTGCTTCCTCTACATGACGGCTTTTTATATCGTAACTACCTTCTAAATCTGCGATGGTTCTTGCCACTTTTAAAATCTTAAAATAAGAACGCCCTGTAAGCTGGAAAACAGAAAAAGCTTCTTTCATAAGCTGCTGTCCTTCTTCATCTAGTTTGCAATAGATTTCCACCTCATTCTTATTCATTCTGCCATTAAACAATGTAGTACTTTGTGCAAAACGTTCTTTTTGTATCTCCCATGCTTTGCTTACCCTTTTCCGAATATCCGCAGAACTTTCTTCTTTAGAGTTCGAAGTCAGCGCTTCGTATCCTATCTCCTCACAACGAACAAACAAATCAATTCGGTCAAGAATCGGGCCACTTATTCTATTCTGGTACTTTACAATCTGACGATAGGTACAGCGACATTTATCCATTGGATAATATCCGCATGGGCAGGAGTTCGCACAAACAGACAGCAAAAAGTCTGCCGGAAATGTCAGGGTTTGTTCCTTTCTTACAATAGAAATCTCATGTTTTTCCAAAGGAACTCGAAGCATTTCTATAATTTCTCTTTTATATTCTGGAAACTCATCTAAAAAAAGAATTCCATGATGTGCAAGAGAAATCTCTCCCGGCTGCGGAGTCATTCCTCCTCCAAACATTCCTGCCTGTGTAACCGCAAGAGAGGGATTACGGAAGGGTCGTTTCGTAATCAATGAAAAACTGTCTTTTAACAAGCCTTTTGCACTGTATATAATCGTAGTATCTATCATCTCTTCTGTTGTCATCTGTGGCATAATTCCAGAAATACAGGATGCTAACATAGACTTTCCCACTCCCGGCGGACCACCCAACATTAAATTATGATATCCTGCCGCCGCAATCTCCATTGCTCTTTTAGCCATAACCTGTCCTTTTACTTCAGAAAAATCCGTAACAGATATTTTGTCTTCGTCTGCATTTTCTAAAATATCTTTTACAAGTAAATTTAAACTTCGTGTACTTTCCGATATCTCCTGTGATTTTTTGACATCTTGTATCGTACATTCCTTTCCTGAATCTTCTGATATATTCCCTGAATTCTCTAATATTTCTCCTGAGTCATCATTTATAATATACCCATGTTTTAGATAGAAAAAAAGTTCTTCTAAATTCCTACATCCAACTACCTCCATCTGCTCTACAAAAGCAGCCTCTGCCACGTTCTCCTGTGCCACAATACATCTCTTTATTCCTCTTTTAGATGCAGCAACGACAATCGGTAAAACACCAGAAATCGGACAAATCTGCCCATTTAACGATAGCTCACCAACAAAAAGTGTATCTTTTATATAAGTTTCCGGGACAAAATCCATTGCAAGCAAAATCGCTGCCGCAACCCCAATATCAAAAGAAGTCCCACATTTTCGAAAATCTGCCGGAGCAAAATTCACAGAAATCCTCTTCGGCGGCAACAAAACACCGATATTATTCAAAGCAGTACGTACCCGCTCTTTTGACTCCTTCACTTCATTAGACAAGTATCCAATCATATTAAAATTTGGAAGCCCATTACTAATATCTACCTGTATCTTTACAATCTGTCCTTCGATTCCCTGTATCATTGCGCTAAAAACTTCTGCTACCATTGTCTCTGCTCCTTCAACCTGCTATAATAATGTAAAATTTTGTAATCAATTCCTTTATATCACATATTTCCAAAATATGCAATATTTATTTTAGATTTCATATTTTTATTATAAATACTATGAATGAGCAAATACAGAAAAAATGCACAAAATAAGTGCTTCTTGTTTATAGTCCAAACACATTCAGACTAATCAAGCAATGTATGTCTTTATAATGCGGACATAGTTGTGCAATATTTTAAATTTACTCATTTATAGATAAATAGTAATTTTGTCCACTGTCAAAGTCAGCCCACTGGAAAATAAATAAAGCATATTTGTGGCCTTGGAGC
>ENA-UPXC01000504-UPXC01000504.1-human-gut-metagenome-genome-assembly--contig:-NODE-504-length-65121-cov-19.272738_pt1 | contig 65121 bp, 55 predicted proteins | sample MGYA00250047_ERZ773371 | MGnify/ENA primary metagenome ERZ773371 (study PRJEB29103, sample SAMN06111975) | human gut metagenome | biome: human gut; feature: ankylosing spondylitis patient; material... | reverse complement strand
TGGTAGAAAAGAAATTTATAAAAGGACTTATAAAGATTGATTATATAATATATGAAAAGCTATTATAAAAGACATTAGTATTAAATAGTTTAAAAAAATGAAAAATAATAAAGGACATAGGGTAGTAATTGATGGTAATAATTTACGTATTACTCCTGCGGTTGGAAGAACAAGAGAAATTTCATTTAATGATATTTCACGTTGCATAGAAAAAGAGCAAATAGGATTAAAAATATTTGTTGGAAACAAAAAAATCTGTACAGTTTCTTGTGATTGTGTTGGGTATAAAGAATTTCTTGAAATGTTAAAAGAGAGAAGTTTACTCTAACGCTTCTAATACAAATAAACAGTTATATTATTTTAGCAGTTAGTCTTAGGATTGACTGCTTTTCTCTTACCTAAATTTTAGATTGGAGTGATGAAATAATGTACTGTTAGAGCTGTTCAATAAGATTATCGGTACATAAAATTTTATTGTGGTGCTGATATGCGAATGGTATAATATGGATATGAAGAAATCGGCAAATTAGAATTTGAAGTAACTAGGGAAGTAAATACTATGAAAAAATTTTGGAAAATAATACTAATCATAATTGGAACAATTTTTTTTATTTTTATAGCTCTGATAGGCATTGGAGTGTTTGTTGATTTTGAATATGATGACCATATTGAAAACGGTCGTTATACTTATGTTCCAGAAGATGAAAATAATGGAAATGAATATATTGAGTTTAATATGAAAGATAATGACGAGCTTGATTCGGAACTTACATATTATAATTCTATAGAGAAAGCTATTTTGAATTCTCCGTTGAAAGAAGAACATGAAGAATTGTCTGCACCTAAAGATTTTCTAAATCATGTTGATGAAACTTTGCATATATGGCAAGGTAAAAATTATGATACGATATTCTATCGGGCGGGAAATGATAATGATGACATTCAAGGTTTAGTAATGGCTCGTTGTAAAAAACAAGTACAGAATGGGCATATACAATATGCATTTATAAATGCCTCACCAGCCACAACTACACCAGCCACCACTTATGGTGGAGATTTTAAAAAATTTATTCATTCTAGTTTGACATTAAGTGATGTTCAGCAAGATTTAAATCCTGATTATCCAGAAAAACGTTTTGTATTTGGATACGCACGAGAAAAAGAAATTTATTCCCTAGAGGTAGAAGGACAAAAGCCAGATGGGATAATAGAATATGAGGTCTATGGTACAGTTATGTATATGTGGTATTACAATGACTTACAAAGTAACAAAAGAGGTGATCTTCTAAGCTACTCAGTAGATGTGCCTAAGTAAAATGTTATTTTTAGATAATGCATTATATCCACTATGATATGCTGTATCAAGCCGTATTGAAATGATTACACTTGCTATTTTATCAACGGCTATTTTATCAAGTATATTGGGGAAATAGCAAGAAATTCCAGTTTGACAATTTCATATCCATACACACAAAGCAGTTAGTCTTAGGATTGACTGCTTTTAAAAAGACACCATTTAGGTGTAATGGTATCTTTTGGGTGTTATTATAATGGTCATATCAAGGCTCATTCAATCGTGGTAAATTCGTGGTAAAATGAATGGTTTTCTATACTGCAAAATACTTGAAAGTATAGTGTTTATGCGGATAATCAAAAATTAGATATAAAATTTATAAAAAATTCTTATTCATTCCTGCCAAAATTCACTATTACACCTTACGTAACTAATCGGAATTCCTAGAATGTGTTTGAAAAATGCTTTCTGCAAGATGTGCATCACAATTTGTAGGAGATTTTGTTCGAATAAGGGCGTCGTAGCGAGCTACGGAAAACAAATTTGGGCAAAATATATCGCAAAGTGGGCGTGCAGATTATGGGAATGATTTTTCAAACACGCTCTAGCAATTATCTTATGGCTTTTATCATGACAAATTTTACAAAATTTTTCATAAAATATCCCAACATTTATACCATCATATTTTTTGTAAAATAAGATGTACCTGGCAAGAGACAGTCAAAACCAATTGTCTCTTGTCAGGTAATTATAGCAGTCCTGGTATAGAATTTTCCCAATATGCTACTCTGCTCAATGCCTTAAGACTTCTTATGCCATTCCATTCACTGTTTTATACTTATACAGCATCTCCGCATGATTCTGCTCCTCAATCTGTATATCAGCCAACAGCTTGCGTACACCACTATCGCCAAAGGCAAATACATCATCATTGTATGTTCCTGACACCAGCTTCTCTGTACCAATACAGTCTGTTGCAAGAAACGCATCGTGCTCTTTGTCTTCCGGTGAACTCATAGCTGTATAGACCGCTTTTGGCTGATAATCTCTGCCTGATCTGTCATTACAGTTACATTCAGGCACACTTCCGGAAAGAATCATTGACAAAGACTCATAATGCTTCTGTTCTTCCTGCTGGATATTCCGGAAAAGATTTTTAAGCTCCGGGTCCCTGGCCTGTTCTGCGTATTTTCCATACTTTTCCACACAGCTTTTCTCTTGTGTCTGAAGGTCTTCGATCACTGAACGTTCCTTTTCTTTTAAAATCATAGTCTGTTGTCTCCTTTTTTAAGAAATACTGTATTTTGTTACATGAAAATAGTATGGATAAAAAATGCTTTTTTATTCTCTGTATCATGACTTATGACAATTTCAGAGAATATTTTGTGTTACTGTTCACATGCCACTGTCCCGCGAGGTGTTTTGGCATGAATATGCCAAAATCCCGAGACATACGAGCCAAAATTCCATTGCCGCAGGCAATCTGGAATGAATTTTGGCTACGTTACTGTGAACGGAGTGAACAGTAACTATTTTGTTCCAACACCACTGTATCAGAGTGAATTTCTGTTTACTTTATGATATACTTATATGCACGATAAAAGTTTTAAACTTAGGAAGATTTATAATGAAACGAATTGATTTTAAAAACGGAACTGTGACCAACAATATATTAAGCGCTGCGCTTCCCATGCTGGTAGCGCAGATATTGAATCTTTTATACAACATTGTGGACCGTATCTATATCGCCAGGATCCATGATATAGGAACAACTGCACTTGGCGCTGTGGGCTTATGCTTTCCGATCATCATGATCATTACTGCTTTCAGTAATCTCTTTGGTTCCGGAGGTGCACCAATTTTCTCTATCAACCGCGGAAAAGGAGATTCCAGGACTGCTGACATGATCATGAATACTGCTTTCACCATGTTATGTGGAAGTGCTGCTGTGCTGATGCTGATCGGATTTCTTTTTGCCCGCCCCTTACTGACTCTGTTTGGTGCTTCAGATGATGCTCTGGTTTATGCGTATCCCTATCTGATGATTTACCTTCTGGGTACTCTCCCTTCCATGATAGCAACAGGAATGAATCCTTTTATCAATGCACAGGGATATGCCATTATCGGTATGCTGTCAGTAACAGTCGGTGCAGTGGCAAATATTATTCTTGATCCGATTTTTATTTTTGTTCTGGATATGGGGATTAAGGGTGCAGCGATTGCTACTGTCATCTCTCAGATTCTCTCTGCCTTGCTTGTATTTTATTTTCTTCATGGAAAATCAGAATTGAAGGTAAGATGGATTCATATAAATGAGATTTCTGAGTGCACCAGACATGCCAGGGATATCATCAGTCTGGGGTCTGCCGGATTTATCATGCAGCTGACTAACAGCTTGGTAAGTATCTGCTGCAATAATGTTCTTTCCGTGACAGGAGGTGATATTTATATCTCTGTCATGACTATTATATCCAGTGTTCGCCAGATGGTGGAGACGCCCATCCATGCGATCAATGAGGGAACCTCTCCTGTTCTCAGCTACAATTACGGAGCCAGACGTCCTGACAGGGTAAAGAAAGCAGGGGTTGTTCTGATCATTATGGTTCTGATCTATACAGGTATCATGTGGAGCGTCATTCTCATTGCCCCTGAATTTCTGATCGGGATCTTCAGTTCAGACAAACTGCTATTAAAGGATGCAGTTCCTGCACTGAAACTTTACTTTGCAGCCTTTATTTTTATGGATCTGCAGTATATTGGTCAAACAGTGTTTAAATCATTAAATAAAAAAAAGCAGGCGATTTTTTTCTCCCTGCTTCGTAAAGTATTTATCGTGGTTCCGCTGACTTATTTCCTGCCCTATGGATTACACATGGGCACAGATGGCGTGTTTATGGCAGAGCCTGTATCCAATGTGATCGGTGGTTCTCTGTGTTTTATTACCATGCTGATTACAATATTGCCTGAATTGAACAAAATGGGAAACTCCCGATAAGCAGAAAAGTCCTCAGTATTTATCCATTTTTAACTATCGCATAACTTTGCAGAAATTGTAAAAAGGATAAACAATGAGGACTTTTATTTAACTGAACATGAGAGTTCTTTACATAGCTTCATATATTTCCCAATATAATATTAATCAGGTTCTTATCGAGCATGATCGTCCGGTTCCATGGGTTGAGGATGATTCCCTCAATCTCATTTACCTGTAATGCTGAATGAAAAAGCTGATCTATGTCTGTCAGAAAAGTGGATTGTACGCTTCCGCCGCCTTTCAGTTCTTCCTCAAAGCTTGTAAATGCCGCCCACCAGACTTTTCCATCTCCGGTTTTCACTGTGCCGATCCGGAGCTGGTTGTCTCCTGTGGGCGGTTCTACTGAAAGGATAAACTGGCCGTTTTCTCTCATTCGTCTACGGATTACAGTCAGTGTATGTGCCAGCATTTCCTGAGTGGCTTCCTGCTGCAGAGCAGCGATCGCCTGCTCTATTTTTTCATTTCCCTGAAGACCTTTATCCTGATTTACATTCTTATTATCGCTCATATTGTTACCTTTCATCTGTGGTGATATCACTTTTCAGACAGTGTGTAAGATCATATTTCAGGGATGTCGGCGGCAAATCTCTCATGCCGCCGGCATCCTGTCATTTATTTATATTTCACAGCAGTTCCATATGCAATCACTTCTGCTGCCCCTGACATTACCTGGGAGGAGCCATATTTCACACCGATCACAGCATCCGCATTCATCTCTTTGGCTTCATCCACCATACGCTTGGTGGCAATCTGCCTTGCTTCATTGAGCATTTCCGTATAGCCTGTGATTTCTCCGCCTACCAGAGTCTTCATCCCTGCCATGAAATCTTTTCCTACATTTTTTGTCTGTACAACTGTTCCCTTTACAATTCCCAGTGCCTCAAACTCTACACCCGGAATGTATTCAATACTTAGAAGCTTCATCCTCTTCTCCTCCTTCAATCTCTTTCATGCGTCCTGCAAGTGCTGCCAGAATTCCTCCGATGATCACAACCGGTATGGCGATCAGAAATATCAGCAGTCCGGTCGGTATGGGATCTTGTGTATTTGCCCACAGCATAAGCCCTATGGTAAATCCCATAAGCAAGATCATAACTACTGCTCCAATGATCGCTCCTGTCCTTCTTTTCTTACGGATATCTGTTTTCTTTATATCCATAAACCTTGCACCCTCTTTCTCCATCTGCTCGATTTCTTCCAGACAGTTCTCGGCATTCAAGGTATCCAGAGACTGATGTTCTGCGATCAGGCGCTCACACATTTCCTGCATTTTCACAAGGCCCTCCCTGCGGCGTTCCAGTTCTCCCAGGTGCTGTTCCAGACAAAACTGCAGGCTTTTCCTCTTTTCAAAAAGAGCTCTCATCTCTTCTATGGAAATATCCATCTTCCGGAATAATTTGATTTCCTGAAGTCTGGCAATGTCTGCCGTATGATATTCCCGGTATCCGTTCTCTGCACGCTCCACATTCAGGAGACCCTGCTCTTCATAAAAACGGATATTCTTTCTGGTGATGCCTACCAGCTCTTCCACCTGTTTGATCTTCATACTGCTACCTCTTGCTTTCCTGACAGCAGATACAGCTGATCTGCTGCTCTACTGCCCTGTCTGTGCTTCCTTTATACTGCTTCCACAAGGAGGAAGGTCAAGTATTTTTTGAAAGAAATTGAAAAAAATATAGCTTCCGGCAGGGGGAATCTTTTAAGCTCCTGTACGGTCTGAGCCTCTCATAATTGTGATCAGAGAACTGAACAGCAATAACATGGGATAAAATAATTTCGGCATGATCTGAAATGCAGAAATCTCACCACCCAGTTCATTCACTGCTGAGATTGCAACCAGCATCTGTGCACCATATGGAATCACTCCCTGGAAAACACATGAAAAAGTATCCAGTATGGAAGCTGTCTTTCTCGGTGTAATCCCATACTCCTCTGCCATTTCCTTTGCGATAGGGTTTGCCATTACGATCGCCACTGTATTATTGGCAGTGGCAATATCCATAGTTCCTACCAGAAGTCCCATTCCAAGCTGTCCGCCTTTCTTTCCGCGGAAAATTTTATGGATCCAGCCAAGAAGTGCATCGAATCCACCATACTCACGTATCAGCGCACACATGGCAGCTACCAGAATCGCCACCATACAGGTCTCAAACATTCCGGATACACCGGATCCCATATTTTTCAGGATCTCTACAGGTGTGGTATGTCCTCCGATCAGCATAATAAATGCTCCGGATACGATTCCTGTCAGCAATACCACAAACACATTGATCCCAACAATTCCTCCGATCAATACCAGCACATACGGTATTACCTGAGTCAGATGATAGGGCTGGATCACACGGCCCTGGATTTCTGTCTGAAATGACAGGATCAGGATTAAGATCAGTGTGGCAACGGCTGCCGGAAGAGCGATCCAGAAGTTTTCCCTGAATTTGTCTTTCATCTCACATCCCTGACCATTACATGCAGCAATAGTCGTATCTGAAATAAAAGAAAGATTGTCCCCAAACATGGCTCCTCCCATAACAGAAGCCACACAAAATGCCAGATCAAATCCTGATGCTGTGGAAACTGCTGCTGCAATCGGTGTCAGAAGGGTAATGGTTCCCACAGAGGTTCCCATAGCCACAGACACAAAACAGGCAACTATAAACAGCACAGACACTGAAAATCTGGCAGGTATCAGACTCAGCATACAATATGCAACACTCTCAGCACTGCTTCTTCCCACAACTCCTACAAAAGATCCGGCTGCAAGGAAGATCAGAAGCATGGTGATGATATTTTTGTCCCCAACTCCCTGTGCCATGATCTCCAGTTTCTTATCAAAATCCAGCGATCTGTTCTGCAGACAGGCAACCAGGATTGCAGCAAGAAATGCTACTACAATAGGCACATTATAAAATCCCATGGGGATTTCCATCACATACTCAAACAAAATGCCCAGTCCAAGGTATAATACAAGAAATACACCAATGGGAAGCAGGGCAATTCCTTTTCCTTTTCTCATCTTTCATCCTCTTTCTACCATAATCTCTTTATGGTTATATAATCACTCTGCTATTTTAGCATACCCACAGCTTTCCTGCCATAATATTTCTCACAGCTTGGGCTGATAGCGCATATCCGATACATTGTAAACCGTCACAAAAGCCTTTGGATCTTCATGATTGATGTAAGCCATCAGCTTCTGATATTCTGTTTTGTCTACTATCGTGATGATCTCATTGCGTTTCTTCATATTATAGGCACCTGTCGCTTCATAGATTGTCGCTCCGCTGTGCAGATCTTCGATAATGAATTTACGCAGTTCTTCCTCTTTCTGAGTGATGACGCAGACACGACGTTTAATATTATGGTCAAAGATAAAGTGATCCAGAACTATTCCATTAAAGTATGTTCCCAGAATACTCAGCACCACTGTTTTCTTATCATATACAAGCGCTGCGGAAAGAGCCACACACATACCGGAAAGAGACATTGCTTTTCCCAGTTCCATGTGGAGATATTTGTTCATGATCTTTGCCACAATATCCAGTCCGCCGGAGGATGCATTTCTGTTAAAAAGAATGCTCAGTCCTACGCTGACCACCAGGATATAGCACAGCACATCCAGCTCCTGACTGTTGGTCATAGAGCCAAAATCCGGGAATAATTTCTCAAATAATCCGAGAAATAAGGGCAAAACGATACTGGTGTAAACTGTTTTTACGCCAAATTCGCGTCCGCAGGTGATGAAGCCAATGATCAGAAGTACCACATTCAAAATCATGGTGATTGCAGACAATGATAAAGGTACAAAGTTTGATAACACGATACCAAGACCGGAGATACTGCTTACAGAGGTATGGCTCGGCACCAGGAAGAAATAAACTGCTGCCGCAATGATTGCTACCGCACCTGTCAGGATCAGCGCTTCCTTTATGATATCTGCATAATTTAGTTGTTTTTTCATAGTTAGGTTTCCTGTCTTTCTTTCCATATTCTTGTTCTATTGTAACATATGGGAAGAGAATGTCCATCAGCAATTACAAAAAGAGGCTGCCTTCCATGACAACCCCTTTGTAAATCCTTATAACCTATAGGACTGCTATAAAATTCGCTTTCATATTTTAGATCGTGTTTGAAAAACACTCTAAGATTTTATCCTAACGGCTCTGTATGTTCTTCAGATAAATAAGCCTTCTGTTCTTCCTCCGGAGCTTCCCAGATTGTTGTTGTAGTTCCATCCTTATCTACATACACTTCTTTTATCTCATCTTTCTTCAGAATATCATGAATATGATCATATGGATAAAAAATACAGCTTACATATTTTTCCCACAAACTCTGTTCAAAATGGATAGTCATTACGCCTGTTTCCCTGTCTAAGGATGTTCTCCAGCGATAATTTCCTTTTATATTTGTTCTATATGTTACTTCATCTTTATTATCCTCAATAATAGTTATCCCTGCATCTTTGTAGCTGATATATGTGACATGTTTATTCATGAACGTGAACACTGCCACAAAGCAAATTACGGTTGCTGCTATGGAAAGCAGGATTGTTTTTATCTTTCTTTTCTTTAAAAATTTCCTGAAGCTTTTCAAGTCATTTGCTTCATTGCTGCTTTCTTTTGTCTGCGCAGAGATCTTCATATCATTTTCAAGGTCTGCCTTTGTCTCATGGTATACCCGCTGGCAGATTTCGCAGTTTTGCAGGTGTTCTTCTACAAGTTCTTTTGTGTCATCACTTACCACATCATCAATGTATAATGGCAGAATATCCTGGATCACATTACAGTTTATTTTTTCCATGTTACTTTTCCTCCTGACTTATCTGTGCTCTTATCATCTGTCGTGCACGATGGCAGGTTACTCTTGCCCACCCTGCACTTTTCTGATAGCATTTTCCGATCTGCTCAAAGGAGAGCTCACCATATATCCGCAGGTGAAATACTTCCCTGTAGGGTTCCGGTATCAGTTCTGCATAGCGTTTGAGATTCCGAACTGTCTCATCCTGCACGATCTGATCCAGTACTGCCGGGGATGTATCCTGCATGGAATCCTGCATTATTTCTGAAAATTCTTCGCCCACATAGATTTTATTTCGTCTGCAATAGCGGAAATATGTATTCTTCGCAATTACAAATAGCCATGCGCGGATATCCTTCCGGCCATCAAATTTCTCAATATTATTCATTGCCTTCAGGAATGTTTCCTGGGTGATCTCCTCTGCCAGACTTTCATTTTCGGAAAGTGCCCGGATATAGAGAAAGACATCATGGAAATACTTACGGTAGATTGTTTCGATTTCTGATTTCTCCATTCCTGCTCCTTGTATTTTTATTATCCTACTGCATCTTTCGGAATTTTTAATAGCCCGGTCTTCTTCCATTGAATGTCTGAACATGGTCCTGATTTTGTTTCATCTGCATTGAATATTCCTAAATATCGTTTCATGATGATCCTCCTGTCTGCTGTATCATTATTTTATCTGATGTCTTTCTATATAACTAAGTCACAGACAGAAGAAACGTTACAGGAAAATTTATATAACCATAAATGATGAAAAAAAGTTCACCAAACTTATACATAAAAAAAGCTGTATAAAATTTCTATACAGCCGCTTATATCCTCTATTTTCCACCTTATACAAGAATTAATATAACGTGCCCTTCCGTAAAGTAATCACCCTGCACTGATGTTTCTTTATCTTTTTGTTATATCCAATTCCTACTGCAAGGATTTCTCCTGTGTATTTTGCCTTTTCTCCTGCTTTTCCCGAAAAGCGTAAATTATATTTTTTATCTATAATTTGCTGAACAGCTTCATCTGCAGTATGGTCTACCTTTAATTCCAGAATAATGCCTGTATCTGCCGGATTTTCAGGATAAAAAATAAAGTCCACAAATCCAAGTCCTGCCTTGTCCTCTCTCTCCACCTGGTATCTGTCTCTCGCACAAAGATACACCAGATTTACAATAGAAGATAACTCCACTTCATTATTATAAGAAAGTATCGGCGTCTCCGTATTATGAGCATATTCCAGTATTTCTTCCATAGTAGAAGTATCTTTTTCAAGTGTTGCCTTAAGCATGCGTTCGGACTCTTTTGCCAGTCTGTACACATATCCCAAAGAGGCTTCTTTCTGGAGCATTTCATCAAATTTGTCCATCAGTTCCTTATTCGGAATATAAACTTTTCCCTGATAATAGCTCAGGAAACCATACACTACCATTGCTGACAAAATTTCCTCTCTGGTTGTCAGATTCATAGACGTAGCTGCGTATTCCTTTATCTTAGCCGGAACTCCTTCACCTGATATCATAACTGCAAGATCATTTCTTACTTCTGCTACATTATTTTTTACATAGTAGAAAATTTCATCATAAGGTCCTGAACTTGTCCAGTAGCTGTCAAGATTATTGTTTGTCAGAGAAGCCACTACTGATCTTGGATTGTACATTCTCTCTCCATTTTTAGCATAGTATCCGTCATACCATGTTTCCAGTCCCTCTCTGGTCACATAAGGTGTTTTCCCTTCATTTCTGCATATCTCCAGATACCTTCTGTAAAGCATATCTGTCTCTGATTCAGTAAATCCAAAATCCTCACTGAATTTCTCTTCTGAAGCCATTGTATATTCAATGAACATATTTAATTCAGAACCGCTGGAATACTTGGCAATCGGTAAAATTCCAGTCATGTAGGATAAAGAAACATAGGCATGATCTTTTAACAGATTGCTCAGAAAAGAAATGTAATTCTGTCTGTCTTCCTCGGTAACAAAATTTTTATGAAAAATACAGTCCCATTCATCAAAAATGAAAATAAACTTCTGTCCATTATATTCGATGAAAATGCTCTCTAAAATATCCCACAGAGAGTCTTCCGGATATATTTCTATTTCAGAATATACTTTCAGAAGATCCCTTTTTAAACGTTCCTCAATACGTGTAATGTATTCCATATAGGATTTACAATTTCCCGGCATTTTGCTGAAATCAATATAAATTACATTATGCTGATTCAAATGTTTTCTGTAATCTTTATCTGCTGAAATCTGAAGCCAGTCAAAAACATCACTGCTTTCAACACCTTTACTGAAAAATGCTCCAATCATGTTTGCCATGACAGTTTTTCCAAATCGCCTGGGGCGGGTAATACATATATGTGCATTTCCCTGCTCTGCCAGTGGAATCAATTCCTTCAACAGACTGGATTTATCTACAAAATAAGGTCTGGTATATTCGCTTTTGTATAAAGAATAGGATGAAATACTGTTCAGATATATCCCCATACTGTCACCTCATAAGTCAGGCGGATAAAATCATCCGCTTCGCTACTTGCTCATAAACACCAACAATTTTATGTCATTATGCTTTTTACTCTGTGAATCATCAATACTGATTTTATTTTATCATAATTCTTTTGGGAATTCTATTTCTATATGCGATTTTTCATTTTCATTTTCTCAACAGAAAAACCTCCAGAAACCTTACTGTTGCGGGATATCTTACGTTTGGACACCATGTAGCTGATTATCGACTTTTCTTCTACAAATAATAACTATGACTGCGGATACTTACACTACCTGTTTGACTTTATAATGCAATATTCCTTTGGTCAAAGACACTGCCAACATACCCACAGCTATTACAGCTACAACGTACCAGATACTGTATATGCTGTGTAAAAAACATAACTCCCTGCAATATAAACAGGCAAAGAATCCTGTTGATTCCATGCTTCATATTTTATAGAAATCCCGAATACGCTTGTGAGCATATTTCTCATTCTCCTTTTAACTTAATTTATTTCATTTTAACTTAGTATTTGTTAAAATCAAGTTTTTAAGTTATTATTAGTTTTCAATAAAGGACCGTTATTTTACATCTGCATATGTAAATAACAGTCCTCATCTTCTTTTTATATTATAACTGATTAAAGCTCTTCTCCGTTCGTCCGGATCACATTCTGATACCAGCCAAAGGATTTCTTCTTATATCTCTTACCACTTCCGGTTCCATCATCATTCTTATCAACATAGATAAAACCATAACGTTTCTTTAATTCACCTGTTGTAAATGATACCAGATCGATACATCCCCATGGAGTATATCCCATCAAATCTACGCCATCAATCTCTACCGCTTTCTTCATCTCAGTAATATGTTCTTTCAGATATTCGATACGGTAATCGTCATCACAGGTATGATCTTCCTTCAGAATATCAATTGCTCCGAATCCATTTTCTACTATAAATAAAGGTACTTCATAACGTTCATATAAAGTAACCAGTGCATAACGCAGTCCCACCGGGTCAATCTGCCAGCCCCAGTCACTTGCCTTTACATATGGATTGGCAATTGAATTTGGAGAACTTCCGTCCAGGGATTCTGCAGTATCTTTCTGAACATCTGCTTTCACTGCATTGGTCATATAGTAACTGAATCCAAGGTAATCACATTTTCCTTCTGCCAGAATCTCTTCATCCCCAGACTCCATCACTGGTTTTGTACCTTCTCTTTCCCATTCCTTCTTTGCGAATGCCGAATAATGGCCGCGGATATGTACATCTGAGAAATAATATCTCTCATGCATACACTCTGTTGCAACCATAATATCATCCGGGTTGCAGGAATAAGGATAAAACGGTACGAATGAACACATACATCCGATCTGGAAGTCCGGATTGATCTCATGGCCTTTCTTCACCACCAGTGCACTTGCCACCAGTTCATGATGTGCTGCCTGATACAGGGCTTTCTTCTTATTATCATATTCCGAGAAACGCACTCCTGAATTTGTCCATCCAAAGATGTCTGCCGATGTATTACTCTGGTTATTGATCTCGTTAAATGTCATCCAGTATTTTACCTTATCTTTATAACGTTCCATAACGGTTACTGCATAACGTACAAAGAAATCTATCACCTTACGGTTGATCCATCCGCCGTATTCCTTAGCCAGATGATACGGCATCTCAAAGTGGCTTAATGTGATAACCGGCTCGATACCGTATTTTAACAATTCATCAAACATATCATCGTAAAATTTAAGACCTTCTTCATTCGGCTCTGCCTCATCACCATTTGGGAAAATACGTGTCCATGCAATACTTGTTCTGAAACACTTGAATCCCATCTCAGCCATCAGAGCAATGTCTCCTTTGTATTCATGATAGAAATCCACTGCCACATGGTTCGGATAATACTTTCCTTCTACTACTCCGTCTGTAATCTCACGCATCTTTGTTGCGCTTCCGCCAGTCATAACATCAATGACACTTGGGCCTTTTCCACCTTCGTTCCATCCGCCTTCTAACTGGTTGGCAGCTACCGCGCCGCCCCATAAAAATGTATCTGGTAATGCCATAATTCTTCCTCCTGCACTTCATGCGGAAATCTTTTCAAAGATTTCCGCACTCTTTTTTCTATATTTTTTAAGATAGTTCAAGAAGCTCCACTCCGACAGTTACCTGTCCTTCTGCCTTCATCTCTACATCATTGAATTCGTCACTGTTTGTAACAACAATCGGTGTAGTCACTTCATATCCGGCTTCTTTGATTCCCGGAATATCAAATTCCAGAAGAAGCTGTCCTTTTTTCACCTGCTCACCTTCTTCTACATGGATGGTAAAGCATCTTCCATTCAGTTTTACAGTATCCATACCTACATGAATCAGAATTTCTACTCCGTCTGTACTTTCCATTCCAACTGCATGATGGCTGTCTAATAATCCGACAACTTTACCATCGAACGGCGCATAAACCTTTCCTTCTTCCGGAATGACCGCACATCCTTTTCCCATCATCTCACTTGCAAATACCTCATCGTGTACTTCGCTTAACGGAATGACTGTTCCTGCAAGTGGGCTCTCAATCTTTTTGATCTCTGCTGTCTGTTCCTTCTGCTCCTGTTTTTCACCGGAAAGCATCTCTGTCCCTGTAATTTTTTTTGTTTCTTCTTCACTTTCTTCTGCTTCATCAACCGGATCGTCAAATCCGACAATCTGAATTGCCACGATCGTGATCACAAAAGCAATCACGCATGCCAGTGCCTCCCCGATAAAGGACATCGGTGCATCTTTGCTGATTGCATTTACGATTGTCAGAAGTCCCGGAAGTCCGGCATATGCGTAGTATGCAGAATGGAAGAAACTCATTACAACTGCTCCGACTGCACCGCCTGCACATCCGCAGATAAATGGTTTCTTAAGTCTTAATGTTACTCCATAGATGGTAGGCTCTGTAATACCGAAGATTCCTGTTACTCCGGCTGAAAGTGCCACACCTTTAAATTCTTTATTTCTGGATTTGATAAATACTCCGAATGCTGCAGCTACCTGTGCCACAACAGCGATTGTCTGGAATGCCTGGAATGTATCACAGCCATTCATATCGAAGTTGGCAAGTACGACCGGTGTAATTCCCCAGTGCACGCCAAAGATAACGACTACCTGCCATAATCCACCGATGATCGCTCCTGCCAGTGCCGGTGCAAAAGCTACTAATGCATTGTAACCATTCGCAATTGCATTTGCTGTAATCGCAGATGCAGGTCCGATTACCATGATCGTTGCCGGAACCATGACCACAAAACAGATCAGTGGTGTCAAAAGCGGCTTGGCTGCATCCGGAAGTTTCTTTTCGATAAAATGCTCCAGATAAGAAAGTACCCATACCAGAAGCAGTGGTGGAAGTACGGTAGATGTATAAGTTGTCTCTGATAACTTCACACCTAAGAATCTTACCACATCACCATCTGCGATTCTTGCTGCGATATCTGCCCATGACTGGTTAACCAGTGCACAGCAGCATAAGATTGCAATGTATGTATTACATTTAAAATGCTTTGATGCGGTGATCGCAATGAAGATTGGTAAAAATGTAAACGGTGTCCATGACATGAAATTCAATATTTCATAAGTTCCCGTCTCTGCAAATGCCGGTGTCGCCATCGTGATCAGAATCAGCACTCCCTGCAGCAGTCCGGCTGCTGCGAGTATATATACAAATGGTGCAAATACTGCAGACATCGTTGCGATAATACGGTTAACAATGCTCTGCTTAGGCTGTTCAATTTCCTGTGTGGATGCATCCAGATTCAGGGCTTTTGCAACCGAATCATAGACTTCTCCAACATGCGTTCCGATTACAACCTGGAACTGTCCATTATTTTCCACAACCGTGATAACTCCTGCCAGTGCAGATACTTTTTCTTTTGCTCCTTCCGGCGTCTCTTTTAATACCAGACGGAGTCTTGTCGCACATCTTGTAGCATTTACAATATTCTTCTGGCCGCCCACGACATCGATGATATCCAGGGCAAGCTTATGATAATCTCTTACCTTTGCCATTTGAAACTCTCCTTTTCCTTTTTTCGATTTCTCTTACTATAAATAATTTATCGTTGTTTTACAATTCTTTTGTTTTATTCTGTTGAAACGTTTCACATTTTTCTTTTTGTTTTTCATCTTTTTCGAAACAATGTTTCAGACGTAAAAAAGACGCGTTGCTTTTTGTATATATTGCACAACGTGTCTTTGTTAAATCTGCCCATATCAAAATTCACATTTCCGGTACTGCTTCCTGCATTAAGCCTGAATATTTACCACAGCAACTTTTCTCCCGACTTCTCATACTTATTATTCAACGCAAGGTTCTCATCGTATTTTCTGCTGAATTCCATTCCATACAAGATATCCAGCAGATATTTTCCCGAAGCGAAGAACATCGAACCCCAGAACTCTTCTACTTTCACGGAACCTGCTGCATACAGAAATTCATCCGCCTGCTTTGACATGATCCCGTCACGTACCGCTGAAATAACGATTACTTTTGTCCCGCCCTTTCGCAGCATTTCCGCAATCTCCGCCAGTCTTTCATTTTTCCCCGTATGACTGATCAGAATTGCTACATGTCCATCTGCCGGCATCGCTGCATGCAATCCCTGGATATTCGTCGCAGAATGGACATTCGCCACTTTTCCTGCATGGAAGAAAAGTGAACAACCATAATCCGCCAGATACACATTCATATCATATACATAAAAGTCCACACACGATGCATCTGCAATCATGCGTCCGATTCTTACCAGCTGACTGTACGACAATTCCTTTTTTGTTTCCTCAATTGCCTGCTTCTGAATCTGTGCTGCCTTCCTTACCATCGTGACTACATTCTCACGCTCAGACATAGTCACGACTTCTTCTTCCTCCATTGTCCCATATTGTAATTCCCTGACCAGCTGAAGTTTGAATTCCGGAAATCCCTTGGTACCCAGTTTCTGACAGAATCTTGTCACTGAGGCCGCACTGGTAAATGTAGCATGTCCCAGTTCCCTGGACGACATCTCTTCGATTTTTTCCGGATGCTCCAGAATATACTGTCTGATATCCTGTTCGCGTTCTGTCAGATTCTTGTGTTTTTTCATGTCCTGTATCAGTGCCATCTTCATCCCCTCTGTTTCCTGCATTTCTCAATTTCTTTTTCTCTCTTTTTATATATGAAAGTATACCTTGTTTTTCCGCTTTCTTCAAGAATTGCCTGCCTTCGCTTCACATTCTCGTGCATTTCCCTCCATCCATACCAAAAACTTATATTTGCAATGCATAATTGCTATTTTACGCACACTTTTCATTGTGTTATCCTACAGATGGTTAAAAAAATAACACAAAAAATTATTTTTAAGAAAGAGGTATGAATATGGAAGACACAAAAACATGTCTTGAGAAACAGCCGTTATCCCAGGAAATGCTTGAAAAGATGAATGCCTACTGGCGTGCTGCCAACTATCTGTCAGCCGGTCAGTTATACCTTCTTGACAATCCATTATTAAAAGAACCACTTACAATGGATCAGATCAAGAAGAAAATCGTTGGGCACTGGGGAACTGTCCCAGGACAGAACTTTATCTATGTACACTGCAACCGTGAGATCAAACGTTATGATCTGGATATGATCTTATTATCAGGTCCTGGACATGGCGGAAACTTCTTAATTGCCAATACATATCTGGAAGGTTCTTACAGCGAAGTATATCCGAACATCAGCCAGGATGAAGAAGGTATGAAGAAGATGTTCAAGCAGTTCTCATTCCCATGTGGAGTTCCGAGTCACTGTGCACCAGAGACACCTGGATCTATCAACGAAGGTGGAGAGCTTGGATATTCTATCGCACATGCATTCGGTGCTGTATTCGACAACCCGGATCTGATCGCAACAGTTGTTGTCGGTGATGGTGAAGCTGAGACCGGACCGTTAGCTACTTCATGGCAGTCTAACAAATTCCTGAACCCGGTTACAGACGGTGCTGTACTTCCAATTCTTCATTTAAATGGATATAAGATCAGTAACCCTACAATCTTCTCACGTATTTCACATGAGGAAGTGGAAAACTTCTTCAAAGGATGCGGTTGGAAACCTTACTTCGTAGAAGGTGACGATCCGATGACCATGCACAAGAAGATGGCAGAGACAATGGATACTGTTATCGAAGAGATCAAGGCAATCCAGAAAAATGCACGTGAGAACAACGATCCAGAACGTCCGATGTGGCCAATGATCGTTCTTCGTACTCCAAAGGGATGGACCGGACCAAAGGTTGTAGACGGTCAGCAGATTGAAGGATCTTTCCGTGCACACCAGGTACCACTTACAATGGAAAGTCCGGAACATCTGGAGCTCTTAAAAGAGTGGTTGGAAAGCTATCATCCGGAAGAACTCTTCGACGAAAACGGACGCCTGATCCCAGAACTTGCAGAACTTGCACCTAAGGGAGATGCCCGTCTCGGAGCTAACCCACATGCAAATGGTGGTTTATTATTAAAAGACTTAAGACTTCCTGATTTCCGTTCTTATGGAATCGAAGTTGAACCAGGTAAGACAAAGGCTCAGGATATGATCGAACTTGGCGGATATATCCGTGACATCTTCGAATTAAACGAAGAGAACAAGAACTTCCGTATCTTCGGACCTGACGAAAGTATGTCTAACCGTTTATACAAAGTATTTGAAACACAGAACCGTGACTGGAATGCCGGACTTCTTGACACAGACGATTGTCTTGCAAGAAACGGACGTATCATGGATGGTATGTTAAGTGAGCATATGTGTGAAGGATGGCTGGAAGGTTATCTGTTAACAGGACGTCACGGATTCTTCGCAAGTTACGAAGCATTCATCCGTATCGTTGACTCTATGGCAGCTCAGCATGCAAAATGGTTAAAAGTATGCAACCAGCTTTCATGGAGACAGCCAATTGCTTCTCTTAACTTCATTCTGACATCAAATGTATGGCAGCAGGATCACAACGGATTCACACATCAGGACCCGGGATTCCTGGATCACATTGCTAATAAGAAAGCAGATGTTGTCCGCATGTATCTCCCACCGGATACAAACTGCTTACTTTCTTGCTTCGATCACTGTATCAAGAGTAAGAACTATGTAAATGCGATCGTAGCATCTAAGCATCCAAGCTGCCAGTGGTTATCTATGGAACAGGCTGTTAAGCACTGTACACAGGGTATCGGTATCTGGGAGTGGGCAAGTAACGACTGTGGTGAAGAGCCGGATGTTGTTATGGCTTGCTGTGGTGATACACCTACACTGGAAACAATGGCTGCAGTTACCATCCTTCGTGATGAGATGCCAGACCTTAAGATCCGTGTTGTTAACGTAGTTGACCTGTTCAAGCTCGAATCAGACCACAAACATCCTCACGGATTAAGTGATGCAGAATACGATGCAATCTTTACAAAGGATAAACCGGTAATCTTCGCATTCCACGGATATCCGACACTGATCCATGAACTTACATATGAACGTAACAACCATAACATTTCTGTTCATGGATATCAGGAAGAAGGAACGATCACTACACCATTCGATATGCGTGTACAGAATCAGATCGACCGTTTCAACCTGGTAAAAGATGCAATCATGCACTTGCCACAGCTTGGCAACAAGGGATCCTTCCTGATCCAGAAGATGAACGACAAGCTGGTAGAGCACAAACAGTACATTGCCGAATACGGACAGGATCTTGAAGAGATCCGTAACTGGGAGTGGCATAAATAAAAATTCCTACTAATTAGTTTGTTTTAATAAAAAGCCCGGAAGCTTACCATATTTTACTCCAATTCGATACCTTTTATCTTTGTCAGATCGTTATGATCATCCGAATTTGTGTAAGCTTCCGGGTTTTTATTATATTTCTCATTTCTTATAATTGGCAGATTAATTGCCCTTCTCTTTCAGGAATTTCTGGAACTCCTTTGCTGCGATACTCTGCGGATATTCCATATCGTAAATCAATACGATATTACGTTCCGGCAGTTTTTCTTTTACCTTGATTTCAAATACCTGTCCGGACTTAAGTTCCGCATCCGCAAATTCCGCCGGGATGAATCCCAGTCCCAGATTATGTCTTACTGCCGGAAGTATCATATCCGTCGTCGCAAGCTCCATATCCGGTGCAAATGTCAGACCATTCTTTTCAAAATATTCATTTAAAAAACGGCGCGTGATCGTCTCTGCTGTCAGACTAATCCATGGATACGACACCAGTTCCTTAAGCGATAACTCCTCTTTCCCCGCTTTCAATTCTTCAAATCGCATTCCGGCGATCAGTATATCCCTGTATTTTCTCAATATCTTCATCCGAAGCGGCTTCGCTACCTGAAGATTAGCCGATACAAAAGCGAGATCCACCTTTCCTTCTTTTACTGCATTGACAGATTCTGTCGTACTGTTATTCAGAATCTTGAATCTTACATTCGGATACAGACTGTTGAATTCTTCCATCGCCTGAAACAGATAACAGTGAAGAGCAGTCTCCGTCGCACTGATATAGATCGTACCATTTTCCAGGGAAATAAGATTGCTAAGGTCATTCTCCCCTTTGAAAAACTGGGCGCATCCGGCCGCCACGTAACCATAGAATGTCCGTCCCTCCGGTGTCAGCTTCATACCGGTTTTACTTCTGGTAAATAACCGGCATCCCAGTTCACCTTCCAGCTTATGAATGGTACGTGTGACTGCCGGCTGGCTGGTCTTCAGTGCCGTCGCTGCCTTGGTAAGATTCTCATACTTTGCTACGTAATAAAATATTTTGTAATATTCGAAATTAGAATTCATCTTCTGTCTGCTCCCTTCTGCTGCCTGTGTTTATCTCTTCAAAATCTTCTTCTGTTCTTTCATTATCTGATCGCAGAACTCATCCTGTCCTTCTGTCTTTTTTAATTCTACTTCAATCATACCATCTTTGACAAAAATCACTCTATTACAAAAGCTTGCAACATATGCATCATGAGTGACTAATACAACCGTTTTTTTCATATCTTTGTTGATCATCTGTAAATATTCCATTACCGTTTCTGATGATGCCGAATCCAAATTCCCGGTTGGTTCATCTGCCAATATTAAATCCGAGTGATTAATTAATGCCCGGCAAATTGCCACTCTTTGTTTTTCACCTCCTGATAACTCAAATGTTCTCTTATCCATCAAGGTTCGAACTCCCATGATATCAGTCAGTTTTTCCGATTCCTCCATACTCTCTTCTACCGAACTATGATCCAGGATTTTCGGTAACATAATATTCTCTCTTACTGATAAACTGTCCATCAGATAATAATCCTGATATATAAATCCCAGTTCACAACGTCTGATCTTTGCCAGTCTATCGCCTCTTATAAAATTGCTGTCCTCTCCTTTAAAAAAAACTTTTCCCTCTGTTGGCCGATCCAGCATTCCTAATAATTTCAAAAGAGTTGTTTTACCAGAACCTGATTTTCCCATAATAGCAATAAACTCCTGGCTATTAATCGTCAGATTGATTCCTTTCAATACTTCTATTTTTGTTTCATTCACAAGATATGTCCTCTTCAGTCCTTCTGCCCGAAGTATTTCTTTCTCATTTATCATCAACTTTCAACTCCTTTCCCACTTTTCGATTCATAATCCAAAAATAAATTCCATTTATTACAATCCAGATTATCAACAATTCTATTTCCTGTAATTCGCATATTTCCCGCATATCTTCTGTATACATTCTTGCAACCATTGTATCTCTCATAAAAAATGCAGTTGATATTACGAGAATGATCGTAGGAATAATCCAATATACATACCATTCTCTCCGATTCATTTTCTTTCTTTCATTTTTATCCATTCCCATAAAGATCAGAAACTGTTCACGTTCCGTTTTTTCTTTTTTCTCCATTTCATGCATTGCATACAGCATGATCCAATTCAGGACACTTAATGTAAGTATGATATATATACAAATCAAAGCTTTAACAGCTCTTTCTGTTTTCATATCAAGAATTGCAGTTTTTGACGAATAGTGAAATTTTACTGTAGAATCATAATTTCCTATATACTTGTGCTTTTCTTCTTTTGATTCCAGTTCTCTATCAATCTGATCCATATATTTTTCATCTGTTTGAATCAATACCAGTTTCGTTGGTCCCTCAACAATATATGGTTCTCCTTCATCCCCATATATTGCATTGTAACGTTCTACTTTATAACCGGTCAAAACATCCGTATCTTTCCATTCATTCTTAGCTTTTTCAAAATATTCATCGGAAAAGACAACTAAATTTTCACATTTTGGTGTACTATAACAGCCTGTGAGACTTGAAATTTCCTCTCCTGCAACTATTTTTTCATAATATGTCGTCTCATGATCCGCGTGATCACAATATTCACATGGTAATCCAATATGTAAATCCGGTAATTTTTTATTATAATACCAATCCAATGGCTGAGCCTTTGTAGACCGGTCCTGCTGATGGACTATATATACTTTTTTTCCATTTTTATCAAGTTTTAAGGACTTCTTCTTATATGATGGATCGATTGCTTTCTTCAATTTATAATAAGTCGACTCGGAGATTCCGATCTGTTGTCCTTGTATCACAACTTCTCCCCGTCCTTCCGAATGCTCTGTTTTATCTGCATTTGCAACTCTTACCATTGGATATTCAACTACTGTTGCATGGTACTTTTCTTTTATTTTCTCAAAAATTTTATCATCCGCTCTATCTGCAATACACATAAAATCATACGGGTACAAATTTTCTGCTTTTTCATCATTGATAATACTGATAAATTGAATTCCAAAATAAAAGCAGCTCAAAAAACTCATTAGTGAAAAAAATAAGATATATCTGCTGATTGTATTAATCCGATAGTAAAAACGATTGTTCTTTAAAAGATTCTTATAATATTTCTTTTCATTTTTTCGCTTCGTATATTCTAAAAAAACAGAAAGTATATTCCTTAAACTCAAATATAGTCCCGCAAAGAACATAATAATCAGAAATGCACTTTCATAATGATAAATTTTAGAATATGCATAAACAGAGTAAACACATAAAACAATCCCCAAAACTATCTTTGGAATTCTGAACTTTCCCCTTAACTTTTCTACCCTTGCAGTCTCTTTTGTATTGGTAATAATTAAAAAATCTGATTCCAGTTCTTTCACCAGCAAAAAACTAAGTCCATATATACATAAAATAAGGACACAGATCAATGGGTATGTAAAGAAAGCCACCTTTCCCAATTTAAAATTTATATTCAAAGCTTGGATAATCAGTGTTTTTAATCCTATGTTCAATATTTTTCCCACAAAAAAGCCACCTATAATAGAAGCCAGATATGAAATCGCAGCTTCATATAAAACCATCTTTTTTAAATCTTTTTTGGATATCCCCATTCTTTGTAAAAACACATATTCCGGAATACGTTTCCCCAGATATGATATCAGAACCGTAATAATTAATACCATTCCACAAAAGAGTAATATCATTCCAGCAGAAAAAAAGCTCTTACTGATTCCATCTTCCTGCAGAAAATATTCTGATGAATGACCACTTGAAAACATCTGATATCCACTGACTATGGCATATGAAATTGCGGTCAATATCATCTCGCATAGAATAAGAATTCTCATCTCTTTATAATGTCCTAAAAAGATTTTTTTCATTACTAAAAAAAACAACTTATCCTCTTTCATCTTTTTCACCTACCAATCTAATTTCCCCAGAATACGGTACAGTATTCTGGGGAAACTTCATTAAGACTTATATTCCTACATCTGCTGATGACCATCCTACTGCTTTAGATGCAGTATAAGCTGCTTTAGCTGAACTTGCATTATAACAAGTACATATTGCTCCACAATAGCATCCTCTTGCAACAGTCCGAATACTATTTTTCACTTTTCTTTTTCCTAAGTTTTTCATATTTCCACCTCCTTTCCGTTTACTTATTAATTACATCGCTTTTATTCTTCAAATGCTTCTTAACACATTCAATAATGCTATTAATAGAAGCAAACGAAAAATCATTTATTTCTTCTTCTGTAAAATAAATATTAAATACTCTTTCAATTTCGAAAAAAACAATTAACAATTCTCTTGCTCTCATCCTAATTTTATTCCCAAATATCGATTCCTGTTTTGCTTTCTGTATTAGATCTTTTGTTAATCCTATCTTTTCGAAAATATCACTTATACATTTTTCGACATCTTTAATATCCATATTGAAAGTTTTTAAATCTTCACATTCACATTTTACATCTTCTACATAGCTTGCTAATTCTTCTATAAGCTCAATTATTAAATCATTTAGGCTCGTGAAATCATTAACACAGTATACGTCCTCAGCATGATACATATTTATTTTATTTTTCACGAAATCACTTGATAACGTCAAAAAATCCACTTCATTTTCCTCTTCAGAAACAGCAATATCCAAATATTTAGGCACGATATTTAAATATACTTTAATTCCTCCACTTCTCTCTATTTCACTTTTTATATTCTGTCTTTCATTAAAATAATATTCTGAATACGGTACATTCACAATCAAACCATCAATTGCAATGCTTTGAGATAGAATGTATAAATATGCTCCTCCATCACCATATAATCTATCCGATATTTCAGCAATATTTCCTGGAATAATCATAATAATTAAATCTAATTTTTCTTCTAATTCATACCGCTTAATACTTTTATTAATTTCTATTATATTCTTTGGAATAGATAACGCCTTATTTATCAAATCATTTCCATTTAATATCCCAACTCTATATCCCATGCACTCCATTTGTCTTTTTACTTTTTCTGCAACTTGCTCACCTTCTTTTTCCATTCCAATCAACAAATTTCCTATTGCTATTATTGGAACCGTTATTTCTATTTTTTCATCTGAATTTAATATAGTTTCCGCATCTTTTCTGAATAGACTTGCTCCTAATTCTTTTAAAACAGTATAATCTTTAAATGTTTCATCCACAGAACTTCTTATTTTTTTACAATTGCTTAGAATATTTTCCGTATTTTTATCCGCACAATCATCACAAAATCTCACACAACTTGTACACTCTGAATATGCCCAACAATCTTGACATTCTTTCTGCGTTTCTTTTTCTATATTGAGTATGTTTTCTATTTTTTCTATATTAAATCCTTCTTTTAAATTTCCTATTTTACAAATTTGAGCCAATTCGCTTACTTTTTCACACGGAAAAAAATCCCCATATGCATTAACAAACAGACGTACTACACCTGGTATACACGGGCCACTTCTATGCCATATTTCCGGCAGTTCATTTCTTACTCCATCCTTCATTTTTTGTTCAAAACCTATTAAATGACGCACATACTCTCGCAAAAGTACAGATACATTCTCTTGATTAACACGTGAAAAGAATGATAAAAACAATTTAAAAAGTTCATATTGTTCTTCCTCCATATATTGACTGGATACTACATTTTTATTTTTACTAAACGATTCACTAATCCCACTTAACGCAAATATTGAATCCTTAAACAATTCTTCCTCTTTAAAAAAATCATCCGAACATGAAAAATTGTATTCTGTCGAAACCACCGAGTTAAATCCCACATTTTTTTCATAAAATTTTAAATGTTTTTCCCGAAAATATCTTAGATTTTCTAAAATCACATCAAAAGATCCCTTATCCGTATCAGCAAAATGTCGACTTCTATCATGTACTTCTTTCGGTCCATCAATACTTACTGTAATTTTAAAATTATTTTTTACTAAATATTCTATTACTTCTTTGTTTAGTAATGTTCCATTCGTTGTCATTGAATATTCTATTTCTTTACCTGGCATTATACTTTGCGCATAATGTACACATTTTCTTATTAATTCAAATTCCAACAATGGTTCGCCACCATAAAAAGCAATATATACTTTCTTTTTTTCATTTGAATGTGCTTTCAAAAAATCTATAGCCTCTTTTGCCGTAATCCAATTCATTCTTTTATTTTGATGCTTTCTCGTTTTATACCCCCCTGAATATAGACAATATTCACATCTCAAATTGCAATTTTGTGTTATTTGCAAAATCAAAATATGCACTTTTCTTTTCAATGCATATGGCAGTAATTCTGTATATGGATGCTTTATTTTTTGAACTCTATTGGTTTTAAGTAAACCGGCTTCATATAATTTTAAAATTTGCTCATTATTTTTACATTCTTCAGTATAATTTTGCAATATTGTATATATATCATTATTTATTTTTATAATTTGATTTGTATTAACATCATAAAAATAATATCCCAATGGTGTTTGAAACAAATGAATAAACGGTCCTTTTTTATTATATTCCATACTTAATCCCCTCATTTATTGATTGTACTTTGATAACATGCCATTTTTTAACTCGTATATTGCATCCACTTCTGATATATCTTCCTTATAGTGGCTAATCAGTATTACCGTTTTGCGCAATTCCGGGTCAAATACTATGTTTCTGATTTTTCTTCTAGATTCTTCATCACAATTTGAAAACATTTCGTCTAAAATAATAATATTGGATTTTTTTATAAATGCCCTCAGAAAAGCTATTTTTTGTTTTTCTCCACCAGATAAATTCGTCCCATTATCCTGTACTATATAAGAATATCCTTTTCTATGATGTTCTATATTCAACTCAATTCCCAGTTGATTTGCCAATGTTTCAATATCTTCATCGTCTTTTTCATTATATAAATCAATATTATCTTTTACTGTACCGTAAAATAAATATGGCTTCTGTCCAACTACAGCAAATTGATTTCTCCATTCATTCAATCCCATTTCAAGAATGCTTTTGTCTCCCATGCAAATTTCTCCTTTATCCGGTAGCATAATTCCAAGCAAAAGATTCATTAATGTCGTCTTTCCACTTCCATTATCGCCTATAATTGCAATTTTACTCCTCTCAGGTATATAGAGATCAACATCTTTTAATATTATCCGAGACTCCTCATATTGAAAGCTTACCTTTTTTAATTCCAAATCATATTGTTGATAGCTCATATGTATATCTGATTCCAGTTCTTCCTCAGGCCATTCTAACAATTCCACAAACCGTTTTGCCGATGGTTTGATTTGTGCCCAAATATACGGAATATTGGAAAATACTTCTAACGGACTTGCCACATACATTGAATAGGAAATAAATGCCAGTAAATTTCCAATACTCATCTCCCCTTTACACACCAGATAACCACACAAAAGATATATCAATATTTCAATTAGAACACCAGTAGCTGTTCCCAGTAAATTTTCTACACCGTCACACATTTCTAATTTTTGATTTATTTCTGGTATACTTTTGTAATGCTCCAAAAATTCACGTTCTTTTTTATGATAAAGATTCCAAAGTTTGATTTCAATTATTCCACTTGTCTGATTTCCAAACCATTTCCCAAATTTCTGCAACTCACCAATATAATCTTCTGTCAGCCTAGTTTTATTCCTCGCCAACCAATTCACAATAAATTGCTTCATTGGTAATATGATCAAAAGAATCAATGCCATTTTCCAGTTAAGTAATAGTAATCCTACCGTTCCACCCACAATTTGAAACAAGAATTGTAACATCAACAAACTGCTTCTATCTAGTAGCAGCGAAAGCCTGCTAATGTCATTATTAATCGTACTTAAAAGTTCTGCTGATGTCCGATTTTGCGAATACCTATATGGTGCTTTCAAAATCTTATTTAATGCCATCCGATACATATCTTCCACAAATTGATTATTCATTTTTACAAATATTTTAATTTGAAGCAATCCATTTCCATATTCAAAAACGGCACATATAAGCAAAATTGCGCACCAAAATACAATGTTCATAAAATTTTTCTTCGCCAATCCAGCATCCGTGAGTGTGCTTACTATTTGTGGTCTTATAAACGTAATGAAAGCCGATATAACAATCCCTGTAATTAGAATCAATATTTTTTTACTGGATAATTGTACGTTTTTAACTAATTTTTTCAGTAATTCAAAAGCTCTGTCCTCCGTTCGATCTCCCATAAATTACAATTCCTTCATCTTTCCCAAAATCCCCTGATAGAACTGCTCCTAATCTACATTGTTCTTCATATCTTCCAAAATCAGCCCCTCTTTTACTTTTCCCAATGCTTTTTCTATATTTTGAGGTTTATCCACTTTATGTGAAAACACAGGTACACTTTTTTCACAACTTCTCTCAGCTAAATAAATTGCCATTTTTTCAATAATCGAATACTCTCTCTTATTCATTTCTATCTCCTTTTTCCCTATGTATAATTAACCCGCCTTGTTCCAATAATATGATTATTGCAATATTTAAATACTTTGTTTCACATAAATATCCTATTATCAAAGCAAAATTCGAACATACTATAGATTTATATTTAGCAATCTTTTTTTCATTTTTTCGTTCCTCGGCATAAAAATACTCATCATATGGTGCATATAGCATATATATTAAATTAATTACAATCACACTAATGACTATCATTTTTAAAGTAAGCTTTAAAGCAGAAGATACCATTACCGGGAAAAAAATTGCGCTTCCAGATATTACAAAGCATACAAAATCTTTTTTTGCATGTCTTCCTCCAGATTGTTTTCGAATAATACACCATATCACTAAAGCAAAAAGAGTCTCTTTTACTCTTCCTATTATGATAGCCCCAATTATATATAGTATTGTTTTGATTGCTGAATTCAAAAACAATTCAATCCCATATTGTAAAACTATCTTTTCTTCATCAGAATAATTTCTTTTCTTATCTTCCCAATCAATTATATGTTTTGCTATTTTTCTTGTAATTTTGCATCCCTTCTTTGTTTATATTGCCATCATATCATACTTTATTTGTAAATAAATACATTTGGCATAAACGTATCACATTCTGACGTAAACGTTTGCATATAAAAAACAGCTACATTTCTGCAACTGCTTTCATCCATTTTTATTCTTTCATAATCTCTATTTCCTGCGCAATTTCTGTATCTGTAATATTCGTATTATGCATAATTTCATGCTTCTTTACCAACTCGTCTGCCCAATATAATCCCATGCCACGATTTTCTCCTTTTGTTGTATATCCTCGTTGCTGTATCAGTGCCAGTTCCGGTTTATTCTTATAATTATTAGTTACAGAAAAGAAACATCCTTGCTCCGTGTTCATTGCAACGATAATGATATAACCATTTTCCATATCCCTGGTTTCTTCGATTGCATTATCAATAAATATTCCGAGTATTCGAATGACATCCTTCATATAACTACATTGTAAATCTAATTTTTCATCTATCTGCAGATACATCTGAATCTTTTGTGCATATGCAGATAATATTTTTTCGTATAAGAATCCTTTTAACTCCAGCGGATATACATATTTTAGTTCTTTCCATGCTAGGTCCTGTCCTTCACTAATCTTTTCTGTTGTATGTATGATTTCTGACAGATAAGCTTTCATTTCTTCTGTCTTTCCTTCTTTTATGAAACCAGATAATCCGGATAAGATATTCTTGTAATCATGTCGGAATGCACTAGTTTTTTCATTTAGTTGTTCTAGATTTTTTATATATGATTTTAATATTTCCAATTGCTTTTCTTCTGCTTTCTGTTCTTCTTCCTTTTTTACAGTCATGATACATGCTATAAAAAGAATAGAACTTATCAATAGGCAGATTGCAAATAATATGATATTGAATCTTATTCCCCGAATAGAATAACCGATTCGTTCTACCATAGATATATTTATTATGAATACCAACAAAAAAAGCATAAGATTAGTAAATAATCCTATCGTCATTGTCTGCGACATCTTTTCTATGGATTCCTTTTTCTTATCTATCAGACATCTTCTGATAAAAAAAATCAGCATTGCAATGAAAGCTATATATCCTATGGAAAATAGTAACCAATATTTTTCCGATATAGTATATACAGATATCTTTCCAAACTTACTTACCATATATAATGCCAGATTATTCAATGTTATATTTATCAAATATCCAACACATCCAAGACACAGATTCCAAATTCTGTTTTTCTTTATGCAGAATGCCAATAACACAAATAATACAGGTACCATTACTAATCCGATAACCTGTCCCAAACCAGTTATTTTACTTAATTCGGCCATAACTGTCACATATATTGTTAACGCTATATATTGCCATCCTTTTATCCTTGCTGTAAGCAATCCTGTCGTACTCATTACGACAATACACGCTGATAACAAATCATATACAAACCACATTTCCTATTCCCAGCCTTTCTGCTTCTGTACAGACTTTCTTCATTTCACGCACCGCAATTTCTACCTGATATCCACTGGTCAGATTCACTCTTCTGTTCTTCTTATCAACCGATAATATCATCCGCTTTTGTACAATACAGGATTTATTTACGAATAAAAATTCTTCCATATCTATCTGCTCAGCTATCTCTTTCAATGTCTGTCTTACCTGGATTTTCTTACATGCAATATTGATTTCTACCAGATGTGTACCCTTGACTGCCTGCACATATATGATATCTTCTATTGCTATGTTATATTTTCTGCTGCCTGATCCAAGCTGTATTTTCTTTTGCTCTGTTTCCTTCTGATCCTGGTTGATCTTATAAAAGATCCGGTTTAAACGTTCTGTAAGAGGAGCCATATCTGCATTTTCCAGATAGTACTTTGTTTTTTTCATTATATAATCCAGCACATCCAACTGGTATTCGAAGACCTTATATGCAAGATCATCTTTAGACGTAATGAACACCAGATAATCATCGCTATTCTTCTCTCTTAACTTCCTTGCCAATTCCAGTCCGTTCATGTCATATTCCGGCATCTGGATATCTATGAAAAACAGACGCTGTGAATTATCGCATTGTTCTATATCATTCAGGATGTCCTGTGGATTCTGGCGTGCCGAGACAATTTCTGCCATTATCTTTGCGGATTTTATATAATCTTCTATGATTCTTTTCCAGAATTCTAATTGTATTTTTTCGTCTTCACATATGTATATTTGTATCATGTTTCCCTCTGCTGACTTTTGTATTCTTTGAATATTATATCACATATTTGTAATAAATATCTATTTATTGTCATCACCTCTTCCCCATTCGATACACACGAAATAAAAATAAATAAAGTCTTCCAGTGCATTCGCAATCAGCACAGGAAGACTTTATTTATTATTTATTTTTATTCAGGTCCAACTATCCTTTTACTGCTCCTGCTGCAACACCCTTGATGATGTGTTTCTGGCATGCCAGATAGAAGATAACTACCGGAATTACCGCAAGGATCAGCGCTGCCATAACAGCACCCATATCTACACGACCGTAGCTTCCCTTCATATACTGGATCGCAATTGAGATTGTCTTATACTTATTCAGATCCAGTACCAGATATGGAAGCAGGAAGTCGTTCCAAATCCACATCGTCTCCAGGATTCCTACGGAAATGTATGTCGGCTTCATGATCGGAAGTACAACGGAGAAAAAGGTTCGAAGTGGTGTACATCCGTCGATCATTGCTGCTTCCTCAATTTCCAGTGGAATGGATTTTACAAATCCGCAGAACATGAATACTGCAAGACCTGCACCAAATCCGAGGTAAATGATGATGATTCCCCAAGGTGTACGAAGACCGGTACGGTCAGCTACCAACGATAAGGTGAACATAACCATCTGGAACGGAACAACCATGGAAAATACGCAGAGTAAATATAACAGTTTTGTAAACTTACTGTTTACTCTTGTAATATACCATGCACACATAGAAGTACATACAAGGATCACAAGTACGGAACCAACTGTGATAAATACAGTCCAGCCGACTGCACTCAGCAGTTCATATTTGTCAATTGCGGACAGGAAGTTATCGATTCCTACCCATGTCTGCTTTGTTGGGAGTTTGAATGGTTCTTTGTTGATAAATACTTTATTTTTAAATGAGTTGATCAGCACGATCAGGATCGGCATAATATATACAACGCCGATGATCGCAAATGCACCTGTTCCAAACCAGCTTAATTTACTTGTTTTTTTCTTCATTACTGCTGTACCTCCTTAGAACGTGTTGCACGTAACTGGATCATACCGATCACAACTACGATTGCAAAGAAGATGACTGCCTTCGCCTGTCCGACTCCTTCCCATCCGGTACGTCCGTAGAACGTATTGAAGATATTAAGCGCCATCATCTCAGACATCTTAGACGGTTCACCGGCTGTCAGGGACAGGTTCTGATCGAATAACTTGAATCCGTTTGTAATTGACAGGAACATACAGATCGTGATCGATGGCATCATCATCGGGATTGTTACCTTGAATAATGTCTGGATCTTATTTGCTCCGTCAATCTCTGCTGCTTCAATGACATCACCAGGAATGGACTGAAGACCTGCAATATAGATGATCATCATATAACCGATCTGCTGCCAGCTGACCAGAATGATCAGTCCCCAGAAGCCATACCACTCATTCAGAGCAAGTGCGGTACCATATCTGGAAAGGACTCCGTTAAAGATCAGCTGCCAGATATATCCAAGTACGATACCACCGATCAGGTTCGGCATGAAGAAGATCGTACGGAAGACATTTGTTCCGTGCATTTCTTTTGTCAGTGCCATTGCAAGTGCAAATGCTATGATGTTAATGATCAGAAGAGATGCAATCGCGAACAGTACCGTATACCAGAATGAATGACGGAATGCCGTATCTTTCAGTGCTTCTATGTAATTTGAAAATCCTACGAATTTCGCGTCTGTTACGGTTGTAAATTTACAAAATGAAAGCCAGATTCCCATAATAAAAGGAACGATAAAGCCAAGAATAAATGCAAAAAACGTTGGAAGCACGAAAATCGGCATATAACGTTTGATGGATTTTTCCATAATAAATTCCTCCTTCCATGCAGAGAATCTCCGCTTCATTTCCCTGCACTTTTTCATAAAAGCGGCGGGTGTTTCTTGCAACCACCCGCCACTACTCACTTCATACAACTATTTTGATTGTTACATTTTTATTTTGCTGCTGCAGCTTCTTTTGCCCATCCGTCAACGAATGCTGTCGTAACTTTTGCCCAGTTTGCATCTGTCGGATCTGCTGCGTAACTTGTCAGTGCAGAACCCACTCCGTTCTTCCACTCTTCTGATGGCATTGTTGAGAAGTTCCAAGATACAGGAGTCTTTCCGTCTTCTGTATATTTGTTTGCTTCGTTAACAAGTACGTTGTCTGATTTCATGTTCTTCTTAAATGGAATTGTGAATCCCATGTCTTTGCACATTGCCTTTACACCATCATCAGATGTTACACACCAGTTCATGAAATCAAGTGTTGCCTGAATGTCGTCTTCAGATGCTTTGGAGTTTACACACCAGTAGTTCTCTGTACCTGTACAGATTCCCTGATCTTCTTCGCCTTCTACACCGATGTAGATTGGAAGGATTCCAAGATTGTCATCTCCGACGTCTTTGATGTTGTTATATTCCCATGTACCATTCTGGTAGAATACTGCATCACCTGTTACAAAATCTGCTGTTGCATCGTCAGCTGTCTTTGTAGAAAGTTCTGTTGGTTTGCAGGTAGCATTGTTGATGTAGAGATCCCAGATCTGACGGTAGTTATCAAGGTATGTTCCTTTGATAGCATCTGTGTTATCGATTCCTTCATCTTTGTATTCATAGTAGATTGGAAGGTTTGCCAGATGAGTTTTGAATCTCCAGTCAGATGATCCGTCCATACCAGCGGATGTAAATGCTGAGAATCCAAGTTTGTCCTTATTTGCTGTGATATCTTCTACAACTTTCTTGAAGCTGTCAAAGTTAGTGATATCATCAGCTGAGTATCCTGCTTTCTTTAACAGTTCTTTGTTGTAAATGATTCCGTAGCTTTCTATTACGTATGCGATTCCTGACATCTTGTCGCCGTCCATCAGTGCGAAATCATCACTTGTCAGCTGTTTTGCAACATCAGAATCTTTCAGATCGTAGCAGTAATCTTTCCAGCTTGCAAGTCCAACCGGTCCGTTTACCTGGAACAGTGTCGGAGCATTGCTCTTAGCCATCTCAGATTTTAATGTCTTTTCGTATTCTCCGGATGCTGCTGTAAGTACTGTTACATCCACTCCTGTTTCTTTTGTATACTCTTTTGCCAGATCCTGCCACTGCTCATCCTGTTCTGGTTTGAAGTTTAAGTAGTATACTTTTCCTTTTGCGTCTTTCTTGTCTGACTTGCTGTCAGAAGAGCTTCCACATCCTGCAACCATTCCTGTTGCCATGGCTGCTACCAGCATTGCTGATACAACTTTACGCATTTTCATAATTCATTTCCCTCGCCTTTCTTTTTTTGAAACCTTCGTTTCTCTTGTTGTCATTATATTAACAGAAATGCGCTCAAACCCTGTATCAATAAAACAACCTGATATGCAAAAAAACATATCTATTGTTCTTCTTCAAACTGCCGGATGCTTTCGTCTTCTGCCTGCGTGAATTCCTGCTCCGTTATCTTTCCCTGTACCAGGTCCGCCAGACATTCTCCCAGTACATCCTCCTGCAGCAGTGAATTCCACTTCACCTGATAATTCGGTACAATCTGTGGATTTCCCGTATAAGCCTTCAGATAATCATCCAACAGCGTTCCTTCCTGTCTTGTCCTGCTGTTCAGCAATTCTTCTTTCTGTTCTTTATTCAATTTCGTTCTGAATTTGAGGAACTCAACTGCGCCTTTTTTTACTTTTTCACTATAAGTTGATACAACTGCCCAGCCGAATGTCTCCGGTGAGCCTATCAGTTTATTTTCAGGAAATGTAGAAAAACATACTTTTTTCTGCATTTCCTCCGGAATCTGATCAATCATCCAGTAACCATTAGGTATCATCGCTGCATTTCCTGCCACGAAATTATCATAAGCTACGTCAAAATCATTATGTAATGCATCCTGGGTCGTATATTGGAATAATTTTTTTAATGTACCGGCTATCTCCAGCCCCGGTTTATTCTGATAGGTATCCGGATATAATTGCTTCATGAATGCCGCACCTTCTTCACTTCCTGCTACTTCTGCTGTTGCAAGCAGCATTGCAGCCCATGCCGTCCCTTCCGTATGCAGGGCAAGCGACGTGATCCCTGCTGCTTTCAGTTTCTCACAACATTTCCAGAATTCTTCCCATGTCTCAGGAAATCTGCTGATTCCTGCCTGTTCAAATAACTCCCGGTTCCAGAAAACCCCTGAACAGGCGAATGCCGCCGTGCTGACTGGACCCAGATAAATCTTTCCATCCTCTTCCCGGACCGATTCCATTACTGACGGTTCGATCATATCTTTCCATTCCTGATCTTCGTTAATGTAAGGTGTCAGGTCCTCAATCCTGCCTTTCTTGATCATCATCTGATAGAAAGACGGAAGCATACGCAGATCAGTGATAATAGCCGGTAATTCATCTGTCACATTCATACGTTTCAGATTCTTCCGGTATTCTTCCTCTGTCTCCATCACCCAGTCCACGTCTATATGATACTTCCCTTTGTATGCCCTGTTAAACCGCTCCACCACTTCCTCTTCATTCTTATTACCGGTACTGGAATCTACGGTAAGGATCATTGGGATCTCTACTACTTTATTCTTTTTTCTGGTCTGTGTATCCTCTTTTCCCACACAGCCGGTCAGTGCTGCCAGCATGACGATCACCATCACTGCTGCCATAATCCGTCTACTGTTCACTGTTTTCTTTCCCGTCATCCGGAATCTGGATAACACAGACGGTTCCATTTGTATCCGATTCATAGAAAAATCTCACATCCTCCCCATACTTTAACCGCAGTCGCGTAATAATATTTATCACACCATAACCATGTTTTTTTTCTTCAAAACTGTCTTTCATTTTTGACACCGGTATCTCTGACAGTCCGTTTAACTTCTCCGCCATCTGCTCTTCCATCGGAGTTCCATTATTATAGACACTGAATGTAAGCTGTCCTGCCTGTTCAGTGACACTGATCCTTATCAGACCGCCTTCGAAGATATCACAAAATCCATATTTGACTGCATTTTCCACAATTGGCTGTAGGATCAGCTTTAATATCCACCTTGTTTTCAGTTCTTCTCCACATTCGATCTCATAGTGGAACAGATTCTCATTGCGGATCTGCTGGATCTCCATATAACTTTTTACATTTTCCAGCTCGTCTTCTACTGTCACAATCTCACGGCCTTTGCTCAGTGACAGACGCAGATACTTTGACAGTGCCTGTATCATCTTCATCGTCTTCTCTTCCCCGTTGATCCGCGCCAGCATATAGATGGTATCCAGGGTATTATATAGAAAATGCGGATTAATCTGGCTGATCAGCGTATTCATCTCACTAATTCTTAGTTCTTTCTGCTGATTCTTGACCTCGTTCTGGAACTCTTCGATATTCTTTAACATCTCGTTATAGGCATGCCCGATCTTATCCAGTTCTGTGTCCGTATGGATCTGAATGATATGTGTAAAATCATTTCCATCAAAACTTGTCATGGCATCACTGATCTGTCTGATCGGCCGGGTAAATGTCTGTGATGCATATAGACTTAATACAAACGCCAGCACTGCGATCACCGCATAGATAGTGAGTAATACGATCAATATCTGCGTCATTCCCTGATTCAATACCATATCCGGCACCAGTGTAAAGATCACCATCCCCGTCTCTGCCTGCCGGTATGCCTGTAAAATCCCGCCTTCTATCCTTTTTCCCTGCACGATCACGCCGGATTTTTTCGTTCTGGTCAGTTCCGTAATCTTCTTCATTGTCTTTTTTCCGATATTGAAATCTTCCGGATCCTGCTGGATGCAGGTCTTTCCTTCTGGGCTTATGATTCCCACCGCAACATCTTTTGCAATCTTCTTGTCTTTATCCATCACATTTTCCAGAAACTGTTGATTCATCTTCAGATACAGGATTCCAGGCTCATGTGCATAATCCATACTGTTCACATATCTTCCGATAAACAAGGCTTCGTCCCCCGTACCAAACAGGTAATCCCGGGTCCAGATCCACTGCGTCTTCGCATACTCATCCCCCATTTTTTCCCGCAGACCACTGCTTTGAAAATCCGAATAACCAATCTGGGAATAGGATTTTGCGTAAACGTTTTTTTTATTATCAATGTAGCAGTAATCAGCGACATGATTCAGATCTATATATGCAAAATATTTGCTCAGTGTATTCTTCTCTACTTCCTGCAGTTCTTTATTCTTCAGACTCTTCTGCACATCATTTTCCAAGATGATCTCTGCTGTCACGGCATCCGTCTTCCGGTAGAGATTATCCAGTGCTATCCCCATCTTTTCATTCATGAATTCATACTTATCCACAATCACATCTGTCATATTCCGTCTGACATAAGTCCATACACAGATGCTGGAAAGAACCAGTGCCAGTATCAGAAGCGTACACATATACTTCAGATACTTTTTCTGGATTCCTGACATTTTACTTTTTTTCATACTTCATATTCCCTTTTGTAATCTCTCGGAAGCTGTCCTGTATATTCTTTAAACAAATGTGAAAAATAGGATGGATTACTGATTCCGACCTGCTCGCAGATATTACCGATGCTGGTTCTTCCGTCTTCCAGCAGTCTCTTTGCCAGCTCCATTCTACGCTGCAACAGATATTGTTTGAATGTCATATGAAAGGTATTCTTGAATACCCGTCCAAAATATACCGGATTCAGATATACATGTGTCGCCACTGATACAATCGAAAGATCTTCATTATCCAGATGTTCATCTATATATGCCACAGCCGCTGCAATATATTCTTTTGATCCCTTATTCTCTTTCTTCTCTACATTTTTCAGTCTTTTTTCAATAGCAGTTCCCAGAATCTTGTAACAGACATCCACCGCTTTTGCCGCCTTTAAGTTTCTCATATTCGAATAATAATTTTCAAATTGCTGGTTCAGTGATTCGTCCATCCCGTAACTGTCTTTTAACATGAATTCTGTCTTTACCATGATCTTGTGCATATACTGGCATTGCAGTTCTTCTCTGTGTGGCAGTTGGTAAATAAAATGTACAAATGCCTGCTTTAACTGTACAGCGTCGTTCTTCCGCACGCTGTTGACCACCATCATCTCTGCCTCCGCCGGATATGGGCTTTCCTCTTTTTCTTCAACAGTCTCCGGGATTGTAAATACTCCCGCTCCGGATGCATTTGTAACAGCGAACAATCTCTGCGCTTCTTCGAAACTTCTTCTGATTCCGCGGATCCCTTTATATGGTTTGGATATTGCTGCAATAACCGGGCTGTTCTCTTCTTTTTTTACCTCTTCCAGTAGTTCTTTCAGCTCATGTACCGCTGTGTTCTCCTGCGTCTTTATAATAAATGTACGATGTCCTTCTTCACTTTCGAATTTCCAGTATGTGAATCTCTCTGCGATCTTTTCTTCAATCATTCTGACCATGGAAAATCTCGAGGCTTCATATTCCAGTTCATTGGTAATCTTATAGGCCAGATCAAGATCTGCATATACTGTAATAAACCGGTCTCCTTCCTTCATGACATCCTGCAGCGTATGGAAGACTTCATCTACTTTTTCTTCCGGCAGCCGGTTCTGGACATATTTTTGCACGACAACCTGCAAAAATCCATCTCCGTCCTTTTTCAGAAGTCTCTCCCAGCGGTCATACTTTTCCTCATTTCTGATCTGATCTTCACAGATTTTACCGACATCTGTCATCGTCGCCTGTAATTTTTCATCTTCAATCGGCTTCAGAAGATATGCGAATGCCCCCAGATCACATGCCTTCTTCGCATATTCAAAATCCCTGTATGCACTTAATACCACGAACTGACATTCCGGGTTTTCTTTCTTGATTTCTTCCATTACCATAAGTCCGGAAATCTGTTTCATCCTGATGTCTGTCAGCACTACGTGTGGTTTTTTTTCGCGTATTACCTTTAACGCCTGCTCGCCGCTCTGCGCAAAACCAACCACCTCATATCCCATACCGTTCCAGTCATACGTCTTCACCAGACCCTCCAGCAGGATCGGCTCATCATCTACGATCACCAGTTTTAACAACCCCATAGTACACCTCATACCTTTTATTAATACCATCTTAACATATTACAGTCTCATTCTATAATTTTTTATACTTTTTCTTTACCAAAAATCATATCTGTTATGCAAAAAATCATACTTTTTATATCAAAAATTATACTTTTATGAAAAATCAGAGGTTTTGACATATACAAAACAAAAAGAAAAACACAATATCCAAAACGTTTCCATTCCCTTCTCAGTGAATCCATCGTTTGAATATTGTGTTTTCTTTTTGTTTCCTGTTATGTTTATCTTGCGCAGACTTCTGTCGTTTTTCTGATCTTCTTGATCAGTTCATCTGTAAATGCGCCTTTTTTCATTCTCCACATCCAGTTACCGCCGAGTGTAGATGGCATATTAATTCTTGCCTTATTACCAAGTCCCAGATAATCCTGTACCGGAATGATGCACGTATCTGCCACACTTCTCATCGCCAGACTTATGAAATCCCAGTGTACTTCTTCATCCGGAGTGTATGGATTATTCAGATATTCCTTTGTCATCTCTTTATCTTCTTCGGAAAGTGTCTGATACCATCCCTGAAGGGTATCGTTATCGTGGGTTCCTGTATAGACTACACAGTTTTTATCATAATTATGTGGAAGATAATCACTGTCCTCTCCTGCCACAAATGCGAATTCCAGTACTTTCATTCCCGGATAACCACTGTCTTTTAACAATTGTCTCACCGTATCCGTCAGGAATCCCAGATCTTCCGCGATGATCGGAAGGTCACCTAATGTTTCCTTCATCGTTCGGAACAGATCCATGCCCGGTCCCGGCATCCATTCACCATTCTCTGCCGTCTCATCTCCATACGGGATTGCATAATATTCATCAAACCCACGGAAATGATCGATACGGATGATGTCATATAATTTAAAGCAGCAGGCCACCCGCTTCATCCACCAGTCATAGCCTGTCTTCTTATGGTAATCCCATGCATACAATGGATTCCCCCACAGCTGCCCGGTTGCCGAAAATGCATCCGGTGGACATCCCGCTACCGCAACCGGCAGATTCTCTTCATCTAACTGGAACAGCTTCGGATTCGCCCAGGTATCTGCACTGTCAAATGCTACATAGATCGGGATATCCCCGATAATCTCAATGCCTTGTTCATTGGCATATGCTTTCAGTCCGGCCCACTGTCCGGCGAACAGATACTGCAGAAATTCATAAAAATCAATCTCTGCACTTAATTGTTCCTGATATGCCGCAATTGCTTCCGGCTTACGCAGCCTGATGTCTTCCTCCCACTGATCCCAGCTTTTTCCGTCAAATGAATCTTTCACTGCCATATACAATGCATAATCCGCAAGCCATGCTTTTTCTTCTTCCAGATAAGTACGGTACGCCTTACTTTCCATCAATCCGTTCTTTTTGGCTCTTTTATATGCAAGCTTTAATACTTTAAATCTTGCATTATATATTTTTTCATAATCGATTTCTTCTTCATTCTCTCCGAAATCTGCCTGGTCACACTCTTCTTTCGTCAGAAGTTCATCCTCGATCAGCGTCTCCAGATCGATAAAATACGGGTTTCCCGCAAATGTTGAAAAAGACTGATACGGTGAATCACCGTATCCCGTCTGTCCAAGCGGCAGGATCTGCCACAATTTCTGTCCTGCTTCTTTTAATATATCTACAAATTCATACGCTTCTTTTGAAAAACATCCGATTCCATATGCCCCCGGAAGTGCAGAGACCGGCATTAACATTCCACTCTTTCTCATTAACTTTCGTTCCTTCCTCGTTATGATACTTATAATTAAGTATAGCAGTGTTCTTTGGATGCTTCAAATGAAAAGTATACTCTGTATATAAGAAATCATAGATTATTCCACAGATGTCACTGTATAATCCTTGTCTTCTACTGTCTTCTTCAGCACATCATCTGTGATCTCTGCATTTAATGTCAGCTCTGCTGTTCCTGCCTCATGACTTACAACCGCTTCATCTACCTGTGGAAGTGCTTCCAGTGCTTTCTTTACGGCTGCCTCACAGTGTCCACACATCATTCCCTCAATATGCATTATTTTTTTCATTGTCTTGTCCTCCTTCTTGGATCTCTTTTTTTCTTTTTTGGCTTTTAATTTTTTATCTTTTGATGCATCATACATCTTAAAAAGATTCAATCTCAATGCGTTCGATACTACGCAGAAGCTTGATAAACTCATGGCTGCCGCACCGAACATCGGATTTAATTTCCACCCGAACAGCGGATACCACACACCAGCCGCAAGCGGGATTCCGATAATATTATAGAAGAATGCCCAGAACAGGTTCTCATGAATATTACGGAGTGTCGCACGGCTCATGCGGATTGCTGCCGGCACATCACTTAACCGGCTCTTCATCAGAACAACATCTGCCGCATCGATTGCAACATCCGTTCCGGCTCCGATCGCAATACCCATATCGGCTCTTGTAAGTGCCGGTGCATCATTGATACCGTCCCCGACCATCGCAACTTTTCCTTTTTCTTTCAGCTTACGGATCACCTGCTCTTTTCCTTCCGGAAGTACGCCTGCAATCACTTCATCAACTCCGGCCTGCTGTCCGATGGCTTTTGCAGTACGTTCGTTATCTCCGGTCAGCATGACTACATGGATTCCCATGTTCTGTAATTCTTTGATCGCCTGCGGGCTATCTTCTTTGATGACATCCGCCACTGCAATTACACCTAATAAACGTTCTCCATTTCCGAAGAATAATGGTGTTTTTCCTTCTTCAGCAAGTTTCTCTGCCTTCTTCTGGATATCTCCATCCACGGATACCTTGCTGCTGATAAATGTATGATTCCCTCCATATAATGTATGACCATCCAGTATGGCTGTCAAGCCATTCCCCGGAAGAGCCTGAAATCCGGTAACTTCTTCGATGCCGGCATTTTCCTCTTTTGCCTTTTCAAGGATTGCTCTTGCCAGTGGATGTTCACTCTTATTCTCCAATGCATACGCATATTTTAATAAGACCTCTTCTGTTACTCCCGCTGCCGGAATGATATCTGTCACTTTCGGCTCTCCGCTTGTAATCGTACCGGTCTTATCCAGCGCAACAATCTGCATCTTTCCAGTCTCTTCCAGCGAAACTGCTGTCTTGAACATAATACCATTTCTGGCGCCCATGCCATTTCCGACCATAATTGCTACCGGTGTTGCAAGTCCAAGCGCACACGGACAGCTGATCACCAGCACTGCAATTCCTCTGGATAACGCAAAGCCAATACTCTGTCCTGCGATCAACCATACAATAATTGTGAGCACTGCAATCGTGATAACCATTGGCACAAATACACCGGATACACGGTCCGCAATCTTTGCGATCGGTGCTTTTGTTGCAGCCGCATCACTTACCATCTGGATGATCTGTGAAAGTGTCGTATCTTCGCCGACTCTGGTCGCACGGCACTTCAGATATCCGGACTGATTTACAGTTGCGGCCGATACCTTATCACCGACAGCCTTATCTACCGGAATACTTTCACCTGTAAGAGCAGATTCATTGACCGCACTGTTTCCTTCTATGACTTCTCCGTCAACCGGAATATTCTCTCCCGGCTTTACAACAAAGCAATCTCCCTTTTGTACCTGTTCAATCGATACCTGAACTTCTTTTCCAGTACGGATCACAACCGCTGTCTTTGGCGCAAGCTTCATCAATCCTTTTAATGCGTCGGTCGTCTTTCCTTTTGATCTTGCCTCCAGCATCTTTCCGACCGTGATCAGTGCAAGGATCATAGCTGCTGATTCAAAATAAAAATCATGCATATAAGACATTACTGCATCCATATCCCCATGCATCTGCGCATCTGTCATTGCAAACAGTGCATACGTACTGTATACAAAAGACGCTCCGGATCCAAGTGCCACCAGGGTATCCATATTCGGTGCTCTGTGGATCAGTCCTTTGAATCCACTGATGAAAAACTTCTGGTTGATCACCATGACTGTAATCGTCAGAAGCATCTGTAATAGTCCCATCATTACATGATTGTCTTTCATGAATCCCGGGACCGGCCATCCCCACATCATATGTCCCATGGAGAAATACATCAGGACGATCAGGAATCCAAGTGATGCAATCAGACGCTTCTTTAATGCCGGTGTCGTTCTGTCTTTTAACATATCTTCTCCGGCAGATGCTGATGACGACTGTGTCTTTGCCGCTCCTTCTCCTTTTTTCGATGCTCCGTATCCGGCATCTGCGACTGCCTTAATGATCTCCTGTTCACTTGCAGTTCCCTCTACTCCCATAGAGTTGGTAAGCAGACTTACCGAGCAGGATGTTACACCCGGCACTTTCAAAACTGCTTTTTCGACTCTGCTGCTACAGGCTGCACAGCTCATCCCGGTTACTATATATTGTTCCATTGTTGTCTGTTCCCTCCTGTCATTATTATTTTTCTTATTCCTTTATAGTAAACTCAGAAAATGCTTTCCGAGCAGACTATACATCTATAAACTTTACTTACCGCATCAGCTTCTGTAACACCTTTACCAGTTCATCAACCGTCTCATCTTTTCCGTCCCGGATGTCATCTGCCACACAGGTACGGATGTGATTCGCCAGCAATACTTTATTAAAGCTGTTCAGTGCCGCATTCACCGCTGATACCTGTACCAGAATCTCCGGACAATAAGCGTCCTTTTCCAGCATTCCTTTGATGCCGCGTACCTGACCCTCAATCCGGCTCAGACGATTCATCAGATCCTTGTATTCTTTATCCGAACGATGCTTGGACGAGTGACAACAGCATTCTTTTTCTGATTTGTTTTCCATATTATCTGTATTCTTGTCTTCCATAAGCATACTCCTTTCACATTAATACCCTTACGGGGTATATGTATTTTACCTCTTATTATCACATAAGTCAAGGAATATATGCGTTCTTGATATATGTTTTCATTTATTGGTAGTTCCAATACAATTTTTTAAAAATGTCTATTTTATTTGACTTTCAAAATTTATAAGGAATATAATTCTTGCTGAAGGAAATAATGATAGCAGAACTGGAGGTTATATTATGCTGGAAGAACAGGCTATGATAACATTCTTAAAAAAATTCGATGAACACCCTTTCCTGGTCAAAATTAATGGACACGAACATCTGATCGGCGAAGGCGCACCTACATTTACCGTAAATTTCAAAAAGGTCATCCCATTAAAGGATCTGGTCACCAGTACTTCTCTTGCACTTGGAGAAGCTTACATGGATGGTGATCTTGATATTGAGGGAAACCTTTATCAGGCACTTGATAACCTTCTTGGTCAGATGGGTAAATTTTCAACTGATGAACATCATTTGAAATCCATCATGTTCCCATCTTCATCAAAGAAAAACCAGAAAAAAGAAGTCAGCAGTCATTACGATATCGGAAATGACTTCTACAAACTCTGGCTCGATGAAACAATGAGTTATTCCTGTGGATATTTCAAACATGAAGATGATACCCTGTATCAGGCGCAGAAGAATAAAGTTGATTACATTCTTGAAAAGTTATATCTGAAAGAAGGTATGACTCTTCTTGATATCGGATGCGGCTGGGGATTCCTTCTGATTGAAGCTGCTAAGAAATATAAAATTAAAGGTACCGGCATCACCTTAAGTGAAGAACAATACAAAGAATGCCAGAAACGTATCAAAGAGGAAGGATTGTCCGACTATCTGGAAGTCAAGCTAATGGACTACCGTGATCTTCCTTCTGACGGCAAGATGTATGACCGCGTTGTCAGCGTCGGTATGCTCGAACATGTCGGCCGTGAAAATTATCAGTTATACTTAGACTGTGTCAGCAAGGTCATGAAAGACGGCGGTCTGTTCCTGCTCCACTTCATCAGTGCATTAAAAGAGCATCCTGGTGATCCATGGATCAAGAAATACATCTTCCCGGGCGGATCTGTTCCCAGTCTTCGTGAAGTCATGAACTGCATGGCAGAAGATAACTTCCATACCCAGGATATCGAGGACTTACGTCTTCACTATAACCGTACGCTTCTCTGCTGGGAGAAAAACTTCAAGGATCATATTGAAGAAGCACATACAATGTTTGATGAACGTTTCTTAAGGATGTGGGATATGTACCTCTCTGCATGTGCCGCTACCTTCCATAACGGAATTATTGATATCCATCAGATTTTAATGACAAAGGGAATTAATAATACTCTTCCTATGACGAGATGGTATTAAAAAAATGAATCAGCCGGGGATATGAACAATATTTCCCGGCTTTAATAAAGATGAATACCATGCCGCACTTGGCATCTAATACACATGCATAAAAAGGAGCGGAGCCGGAATCCTGTCACTCCTGACAAAATCCCGGCTCCGCTCCTTTTCGATATGTATTCATTTCAATCAGAACGTCGTCTAATTTACCATACTATCCTTTATTCATTCTCCGTTCGATACCTACTCTTTGGATTTACTTCTTTCTTTTTTAAATACACGTATCATGAAATAACTAAATCCGCCAATATATCCAACCAGTGTAATCACCATCATAATAATTGCATCCATCGTCATAGTTCATACCTTCTTTCTATTATTTTGCAGCTTTGTTATCTTTCATAGCTCCCTTTGCAGTCTTTGTATTAAAGAACCTGGAAAGTGCAAGACCTACAATGATCACTACTCCGAACTGAAGTAATACAGTTCCTGTATTATCCTGTATAATAAACGGATTCAGCCATGTATCCGGGAACCATTCTTTTGTCTGTAATAACCAGTAAACTACCATGATCACTACCAGAACCGGTATCAGATACATACATCCGGTATAATATGCTTTTGGAAGATGTACATCTGCACCTTTTGCATTTACTTCCTGTGTACGTAATTTTTCCACACCATATTTCCATGCCAGGATTGCAATAAAGGCACCGCTTACCAGAAGTCCGATTCCCCATACCCAGTCCTGATTATCAATGTTAACCAGTGACCAGCATGAGAAGCATCCTACTAAGAATCCTGCGAAGCAGACACTGACAACTGCTTTCTTCCGCGGCAATCCAAGGTCAACAACACATTTTACTCCAACTTCGATCATAGAAAACAGTGATGTGATTGCTGCAATTGCAAGTAATCCAAAGAAGATAAAGGAAATAAATCTTCCACCCGGGATCGTTGTAAATAACTGATAAATGTAAATAAATGTAAGTCCAAAGTTTCCCTGACTGAGTGCTTCATTCGCTGCTTCCGGTGTAGCTGAAAGTGCACAGATTGCCGGGATAACTACCAGTGCCGAGAGGATTGCTCCAAGGTTATCACCGAGTCCCATGATCAGACAGCTTGTCGGAACATCTTCCTCTTCTCCTACATAGTTCGCATATGTAATAATGAATCCCCATCCGGCTCCGGTGCTCCATGCTGCCTGGATGAATGCCTGAATCCATGTATTCGGGCTTAAAATGTACTCTTTCTTAACAGTAAAGAGATACTGAAGTCCCTGACTTGCTCCATTTAATGTGACTGCGTAAATTGCTAATCCCACAAGGATAATAAACAATGCCGGTATCGCTACTTTACAGAATTTTTCAATTCCACCTGCAATTCCCTGATAAACGATGAAACATGCAAGTGCAAATCCGATCGCATGGAATAAAATAACCTGTGCCTGTGAATCTGTAAATGCTGTCCACATTGCCGATGTCGTCTCTGTTGACAGATTCGGTTTAAATGCTGAAGTAACAGAATTAACTGCGTATTTCAAACAATATCCCTGAAGTACACAATAATAACTCATCAGGAAGAAACATACTGCTGCAACAAAGAATCCCATCCATGTATACTTCTTTCCACCGGCATCACGGAATGTACCGATACATCCAAGTCTCGTCTTTTTACCGAATGCCATCTCTGTAGAAAGAAGCGGTACAGCAAAGATCAGCATTGCAATCGTCCATGCTATGATAAATGCTCCTCCTCCGTTCGCCGCACACACTCGCGGAAACCGCCATACATTACCGGTACCAATACACATACCTAACGCGGCGGCTATGTAACCTATGGTACTAAATTTTTCTTGTTTCTGTTCCATAACTCAAACCTCCATTCGAATATCGAAATTAATTAGAAATGAATACCTTGTAACCATAGTGTAAAAGATGGTTATTAAATTGTCAATGGAAAATATTAAGTTTTTTTATACAAATATAATAAAATGTAATATCAAATGCATTTTATTATATTTTTTATTAATTTCTGATAATTTAAAAGTAAATAGACTGTTTTTCATACTTTAGTCTAATTCATCTACAATTCCAAAAGTTTCTCTTGTATATTGGAGATATAAAAAAACCGTATCAGACTTTTTATCGTCTGATACAGTTTTCTTCTTTTCAATATAAATCTTCTTCTATATGTTCTCTTCCTTGATCCACAATTGTACGCACATGATCGTCTGCCAGTGAATAGAACACGGATTTTCCCTCTCTTCTGCTCTTGACCAGTTTGTTCTGTTTCAGAATCCTAAGCTGATGTGATATCGCAGACTGTGTCATATTCAGTGCCTCTGCAAGATCGCACACGCACACCTCTGCTTCAAATAACACGAACAGGATACGCATTCTGGTCGAATCACCGAATACCTTGAACAGCTCCGCAAGATCATATAATTCCGTTTCTTCCGGCATCTTTTCATTTACGATCTTCAGAAGATTCTCATGTACCTCACATGAGTCACATACTTCCATTCCTTCTTCTATTTTTGCCATCTGCCCACCAGCCTTTTCTATAAGTGTTTTACGAATAATGCACGGATTGCATTCAATACGGCAATAACCATGACACCGACATCTGCAAAGATTGCCATCCACATATTTGCAATTCCAAGTGCTCCGAGGATCAGGCAGACTGCCTTGATTCCAAGTGCAAAGTATATATTTTCATATACGATACGCATACATTTTCTGGAAATCCTGATTGCTTTTGCGATCTTCTTCGGATCATCATCCATCAGGACAACATCTGCCGCCTCAATCGCTGCATCTGATCCAAGCGCTCCCATGGCAATTCCGATATCTGCCCTTGACAATACCGGTGCATCATTGATTCCGTCTCCGACGAATGCCAGCTTTTCTTTCTCTGATTTCTGTTCCAGAAGTTCCTCTACTTTCGCAACCTTATCTGCCGGAAGGAGTTCACTGTATACTTCGCCGATTCCCAACTCTTTTGCGACCTTATCTGCCACTCGTTTCATATCACCGGTCAGCATTACAGTCTTGGTGATGCCTGCTTTTTTCAGATCTCTGACAGCTTCTTTCGCATGTGGTTTTAATTTATCTGAGATCAGGATATGTCCTGCATACTTACCGTCCACCGCAACGTGAACGATTGTACCTGTTTCTTCACATTCACTGTATTCCACATTCAGATATTTCATAAGTTTTGCGTTACCGGCTGCCACCGGAATACCATCGACCTTCGCTGTCACACCTTTTCCGCTCAGTTCTTCAATTTCTGTCACTCGATCCCGGTGAATCTGTTTTCCATATGCTTTCTGGAGACTCTTACTGATCGGATGGGATGAGGAACACTCCGCAAGTGCCGCATACTCTAATAACTGTTCTTCCGGCATCGTATTGTGATGCACTCCGCTCACCTCAAATACACCTTGTGTCATCGTTCCGGTCTTATCAAATACCACATACTTTGTCCGTGCCATCGTCTCCAGATAATTCGATCCTTTGACCAGCACACCTTCATGACTCGCCCCGCCAATTCCTGCAAAAAAGCTGAGTGGAATACTGATCACCAGTGCACATGGACAGCTGATAACCAGGAAGGTCAGCGCTCTGTAGACCCAGTCACCCCATTCCGGTGCGAGTCCCATTGCCAGCATCCTTACCAGTGGCGGCAGGATGGCAAGTGCAAGCGCACTGTAGCAGACTGCCGGTGTATAATATCTGGCAAATTTTGAAATAAAATTCTCTGATCTTGACTTCTTAGAGCTTGAATTCTCCACCAGATCCAGAATTTTTGATACCGTAGATTCTCCGAATTCTTTTGTTGTACGAATCTTCAGAAGACCTGTCAGATTAATACATCCACTTATGACCTCCTCACCGGCTGCTGCTTCTCTCGGAACACTTTCTCCGGTCAGTGCACTGGTATTCAATGTACTGCTTCCTTCTTCGATCACACCATCGATCGGAACTTTTTCTCCCGGCTGAACGACAATGACAGTTCCAACTTCCACTTCATCCGGATCCACCTGTTCCAGTTCTCCGTCTTTTTCAATATTCGCATAATCCGGGCGGATATCCATCAGTTCACTGATATTCCTGCGGCTCTTTCCAACCGCATAGCTCTGGAATAGTTCTCCAATCTGATAGAAGAGCATAACCGCCACACCTTCTGTATAATTTCCAAGGGTAATGGCTCCTATGGTAGCAACTGCCATCAGAAAATTCTCATCGAATACCTGCTTATTCAGGATTCCTTTGAATGCTTTCCTTAAAATGTCATATCCCACAACAAGATACGGGATCATATAAAGTACGAACCGCAGCCATCCTTCCGCAGGTAAGAACTTCAATATAATCATAAGTAGTGCTGCAATAATAATTCTGGTCAGCGATTTCTTCTGCTTTTTTGTCATATTTTTTCCCAACCTTTACAGAAATATCTCACAATCATCTTCTACTACTTTACAGTTCTTCTGTACCTCTTTCATTACCTTCTTAGGATCTGCGCCTTCTTCAAATTCTACGATCATCTTTAACATCATAAAATTCACAGTTGCATCCTTTACTCCGTCAGTGTTCTTCGCTGCCTGCTCCATCTTATTTGCACAGTTTGCGCAGTCTACGTCGATTTTATAAGTTTTTTTCATGATAAATACTTCCTTTCCTGTTTTCATTTGATTGTTTGAATATATGAACAGTTATTCATATGTTTGTTTTAATTATAGCACTGCGCTGCATAATGTCAATACATTTTTTTTTGGATTTAATTTATTAACGTAGTTGGCCTCTCGATCCTTGAAGAAAACAGTATAAAGTGGTTCTGGTTCAGGTTCCACGCTCTAAGAAAAACTAAGAGAGCCAGAATCTCCTAAAAGCAAAGGAACTACGCTCAAACTCGGCGTTCGCCTCAAACACGTTCGCTTCGTTCCTTTAACGGAGATTCTGACTCTCTAACTTTTCCTAAGAGCATTCCACATTCACCAGAACCACTTTATACTGTTTTCTTCAAGTCGTGACTGGCTGCGGATGTTAAGAAATGAAATACCCGGAACTATAACCTGGTGTAGTCCACTACGGTACACAATCTTGTCAAAAGCCTTGAAAATCCGCTAATGACAGCTGATTACTGTAACCTTCCGCTGTCACAACCGTTACGCAATTGCCATTTAATTGGTAAGGCTTCCTACTTTTTATGCAGGTCCGGGTAGTCATGCCTTCTAAATTAAATCCCAACTAAATTTAAATAGCCCGGGTATACTCCTTCAACCACTCGCGTTCCTCATCACTAAGATGCGGAGCAACAATCTCATAAACTTTCTTATGATACTCATTTAACTGCTCGCGCTCCTGATCGGTTAACATTTCAGGAATAATCGCATCCAGATCGATCGGTACGTATGTGATAGGTTCAAAGTACAGGAACTGTCCATATTCATTCTTAGGACCTTTTCTTACCAGAAGTTCGTTCTCTGTACGGACTCCGTGGCTGCCTTCGATATAGATACCAGGTTCGTCTGTGATGACAAGTCCGGCCATCAGAGGAGCCTGCTCTTTTTCACGGATTGCGCAGCGGAATCCGCAGGAAGCTTCGTGGATGTTCATCAGATATCCGACATCATGTCCGGTACCGTGGTTAAAGTTGATGCCACGTCTCCATGCCGGCATTCTGGCCAGAACATCCAGGTTGTATCCGGTAGTTCCTTCAAGGAACACGGCATGTGCAAGATTGAAGTTACACTGTAATACAGTTGTGAAATCTTCTTTCATCTGCTGTGTGAGTTCACCAAATGCAAAAGTACGGCTGATATCGGTAGAACCTTCTAAGTATCCTCCGCCTGTATCGGTCAGGAATAATCCGTTCTGTGTCAGAGGAACATCGGTCTCTGGAGTCGGTTCATAGTGAACGATCGCAGCATGCTCAGCGGAAGCGCAGATTGGTTCAAAGCTCTGCCATAAGTAACCTTCCTGTTCTTTACGAAATGTTTCCAGTTTGGCAGCAGCACTGAGCTCTGTGATCTCGATCTTGCCGATATTTGTCTTCAGCCAGTACATCCATTTTGTCATGGCTACGGCATCTTTTTTATGAGCGTTGATGATGTTTCTGATCTCGACATCATTTTTCTTTGCCTTCATTGCAATCGTCGGGTTCACCTGCTGAACAACCTTTGTGCCGCCAGGAATGTTGTTGAATAATGCATAGTTCAGACGGTTCGGGTCTACCAGAACAGTAGATGCGGTGTCTAAGTTCTTGATGTCCTCATAGATTGCATTATACGGATGGATGGTGATGTTGTTCTTTGCAAGATCAGCTTTCATATCGTCATTTAATTTGCGTTCATCGATGTAAAGCTTCATTTCGTCCATTGTGATGACTGCATAAGAAAGTAATAATGGGAAGAAATCTACATCATCTCCACGTAAATTCGTGATCCAGCATACATCGTCAAGTGCAGCGATAACATGTACATCGGCACCTGCCTTTTTCATAGCCTCACGGACACGTGCAAGTTTGCTCTCTGTACTTTCACCTGTGTATTCTTCGCCGAGTGCGAAAGCCGGCTTTTCAGAAAGCGCAGGACGGTCTGCCCATACTTCTCCGACAAGATCTTCGGAATAGTTGATCTTGGCATCTTTAGAAGCAACGGCTTCTTCCAGTGCAGCTCCCTCTTCGATGGCAACGACACGTCCGTCGAATCCGAGTGTACCACCTTCCGGTAATGCAGAAGCAATAAATTCTTCTACTGTAGGAACGCCAGGCTCGCCCATCTTATAGAGCTTTACGCCTGTTCCGGCTAACTGCTGGTCAGCCTGAAGAAAATATCTTCCGTCAGTCCAGAGGCCTGCTTCATCCTTTGTGAAGACAGCAGTTCCGGCAGAACCTGTAAATCCTGTGATATATTCTCTTACTTTAAAATGATCGCCGACATATTCACTCTGATGAAAATCATCGGTTGGAACCATGTAGACGTCATATCCTCGTTCTTCCATTAATGCGCGAAGAGCGGAGATTCGTTCTGGTATATTCATAACAAAAACCTCCTTATAATGAATTGAATAACCTACAAGAATGAATTTTAGCACAATTAATTGAAAATGAACAGAAAGAATTATATAATAAATCAATATGTAAAGGAGAAATTAAAATTGATAAAAATAATTCTGATAATTATGGCGGTTTTCATTTTATACTGTATGATAGAAACGGCAAGAGAACTGCGGGATTTCCGTCTGACGAAGTACCGGATTTGTTCGCCGAAGTTAAATGGAATCAGGGGGACAAAGAAGATCATATTTCTGAGTGATCTGCACAACCGGATGTACGGAAAAGAAAATGAGCGCTTACTGGAAAGCATCAAAAACCAACATCCGGATCTGATCCTGATCGGAGGGGATATGTTGGTCAGAAAGGATGGCAATTCCTATGACAGGACGGTACGCTTCCTGGAAAAACTTCCGGCAATCTGCCCGGTCTACTGTGCGAATGGTAATCATGAACAGAAGCTGAAAGAACTGCCGGATAAGTATGAACAGTCTTATGAAGGATATAAGAAGGCACTGACAGCATGCGGAATCCATATGCTTGAAAATGCTTCGGAGACGGTAAGATTGGATGAAGCACCTGTAAGAATCTCAGGGCTGGAGATTCCGCTTCGGGCATATGCAAGATTGGGGAAGAAAGATCTTCCGTTAAAAGAAATCACAGACCGTATCGGAGAGCACGGCGAGGAATATCAGATCCTGCTTGCACATCATCCCGGATATATACAGGAATATCTGGAATATGGAGCAGATATGATACTGAGCGGACATTATCACGGGGGTGTGATGCAGCTTCCGGGGATCGGCGGGGTGATTTCACCGGATTTTACACTATTTCCAAAATATTCCGGAGGAATATACAGGGAAGGAGCACAGACGGTGGTCGTAAGCCGCGGACTGGGAACACATTCTGTGCCGGTAAGATTGTGGAACTGGCCGGAATTGATCGTTCTTGAACTGTCCGGCACTTCGGAAGAAATGTAAATGAGAAAAAGTAAATAAAAGATAAAGACTTGAGTAATTTCCAGATGTCCTGTATAATAATTAAGTTATGACAATGGAGGATGTGTATGGGAATTCCGGTAAAATTACAGGTATTTGAAGGTCCGTTAGACCTGCTGTTACATTTGATTGAAAAAAATAAAATAGATATCTACGATATTCCGATCGTTGAGATCACGAACCAGTATATGGAATACATCAAAGCCATGCAGAAAGAAGATCTGAATATCATGAGCGAATTTCTTGTGATGGCAGCGACGCTTCTGGATATCAAATGCAGGATGCTTCTTCCCAAAGAAGTGAACGAAGAGGGAGAAGAAGAGGATCCGAGACAGGAACTGGTAGAACAATTGCTGGAATACAAGATGTATAAATTCATGTCCTATGAGTTGAAAGACCGGGAGCTGGACGGTGATCGGATCATGTATAAGACGGCATCGATCCCGGATGAAGTGAAAGGATATGTTCCGCCGGTAGATCTGGATAAACTGCTGGGCGATCTGACGCTGGTGCAGCTCAACCGCATTTTCAAAGAAGTGATGAAACGGCAGGAAAGTAAGGTTGACCCGGTACGAAGTAAATTCGGCAAGATCGAGAAGGAAGAAGTAACACTTCCGGACAAGCTTGATTATGTGACGGAATATGCGAGATCTCATAGAAAATTTGGATTCCGTGCACTGTTAAAAAAGCAAAGTTCTAAGGTGCAGGTAGTCGTCACATTTCTTGCAATCCTGCAGTTGATGAAAGAAGGCGTGATTTTTATCGAACAGGATCAGCCGTTTGATGAGATTATGATCACATCGAAAGTGGAAGAAGTATAGGGAAGAGAACATGGCAAAGTTAAAAATAAAACAGATGGAAGGAATCATTGAAGCGATTCTTTTTACAATGGGGGATTCTGTAGAGGTCGGGAAGATTGCCCGGGCATTGGAACAGGATGAAGCAACGACCCGTAAGGTGATACATAAGCTGATGGATAAATATGCGGCCGAAGACAGAGGAATCCGCATTATAGAACTGGACGGTGCGTATCAGATGTGTACAAAGACAGAGATGTATGAATATCTGATCCGTGTGGCATCCCAGCCGAAAAAACACGTTCTTACCGATGTCCTTTTGGAGACATTGTCGATCATTGCATATAAGCAGCCGGTCACAAAGCTTGAGATCGAAAAGATCCGCGGGGTGAAATCAGACCATGCGGTGAATAAATTAGTGGAATATAATCTGGTGTGCGAAAGAGGACGTCTGGACGCTCCGGGGAAACCGATCCTTTTCGGAACAACGGAAGAATTCCTGCGCCGGTTCAGTATTCATTCGCTGGATGATCTGCCAAGTCCGAATCCGGAACAGGTAGAGTCGTTCAAGGAAGAAGCAGAAGAAGAAGTACAGTTAAAATTAGATATATAGAAGATGTGGCAGGAAATAACATGGAAAATCATTTCACGCGGCAGACAGCCGGTGGAGTGATTTTTTTGTTTTTTCGGGCATATATTTTCTTAACGGAATATACCCGGAGTGGAGAAATATGAAAAGACGGCCGCATAAAATCGTATCGGTGGTATTGCTGGTGGTATTGATTGCCGGCATGGGCATGGCATGCCGTATACAGAGTCTGGAATCAAGGAATAAAAGGTGGGCAGAGAATACGGAGACTGCCGGAAAGATTCTGACCGAATCGGGGAAAAAAGAGGCACAGAAGCAGACGGATGGAACGGAGAACGATGCTGCTGCACAGAATGCGAAGCGGGTGTTCGGGGATGAACCGACAGAACTTTATGCCAGATCGGCGGTGCTGATGGATGCGGACAGCGGCCGGGTATTGTTCGGGAAGGATGCAGATGTGGTCCGTCCGATGGCAAGTACAACGAAGATCATGACGTGTATTCTTGCGTTGGAATACTTGCGGGAACATCCGGATCAGACGATAGAAGTATCGGATCAGGCTGCGTCCCAGCCGAAGGTACATCTTGGGATGCAGAAAGGGGAAGTGTTCTACATCAAAGACCTGTTGTATTCCCTGATGCTGGAATCGCATAATGACAGCGCTGTGGCTGTGGCAGAGGGCATTGCCGGAAGTGTAGAAGAATTTGCAAAAGAAATGAATGCAAAAGCTGCAGAGATCGGCTGCAAGAACACCTACTTCATTACGCCGAACGGACTGGATGCGGAAGATGAAGGCGGCGTACATTCTACAACGGCGGAAGACCTGGCGAAGATCATGCGGTACTGTATTATGACATCCGGGGAAAAGGAGACATTTCTTGAAGTGACCCGGACGAAGGAATATCAGTTTCAGGATGCTGACAGGAAGCGTACATTTTCGTGTCATAATCATAATGCATTCCTGGATATGATGGACGGGGCACTGAGCGGCAAGACGGGATTTACGGCAGAGGCGGGATATTGTTATGTGGGAAGCTTAAGACGGGATGAGCGTACCTTTATCGTGGCACTTCTGGCATGCGGATGGCCGGATAATAAAGGATATAAATGGAAAGATACCAGGAGGTTGATGGAGTATGGACTGGAACATTATCACTACCGGGAAGTGTACAGGAATACGGTACCGGATAAATTACTGGTAGTGGATGCATTTGATCCGGAAATTCCGTATCAGACCTCAGAAAAGATCTCGCTAAGAGTGAAGAACAGCGAGGAATCAAAAAAAATCCTGCTGCGGGAGGAAGAAGAGATCCGCATGGAAATAAAGACGGTAAAATGCAAAAAAGCACCGGTAAAAAAAGGAGAAAAAGCAGGAACCGTTTCGTATTATCTTGCTGATGAAAAAATTGCAGAAAATATGGTTGTAACGGAGCGTGCGGTTGAAAAAAGAACCTGGGAAAAATGTATGAAAATAGTAACGGCGAAATTCTTGACGCTGGAAAGCCTTGTGTGGTATGTTAAATATGTCTGAATCACAGATGGTTGTATTCTTTTACATTTCTGTAGAGTATTCCAGAATATACAAGAGAAAAATGGCGAGGGGAAAATTAAATATTGACATTCGGGATGAAGTATAATACTATATTAACCAGAAGACGAACACTCGTTCGATGAACGAAAAAGGAGAATTAACATGGCAAATGAAGATAAAAAGCGCGCATTGGATGCGGCGATCGCAAAATTAGAGAAAGATTTCGGTAAAGGAACAGTTATGCGTCTGGGAGATCCGTCAGCACAGGTAGCAGTAGAGACCATTCCTACCGGTTCATTAAGTCTGGATCTTGCACTGGGACTTGGCGGAGTGCCGAAGGGACGTATTGTTGAGATCTATGGACCGGAGTCCAGCGGTAAGACGACGGTTGCATTACATATGATCGCAGAAGTACAGAAGAGAGGCGGTATTGCAGGATTTATCGATGCAGAGCATGCGCTGGATCCTGTTTATGCGAAGAATATCGGAGTAGATATTGATGAACTTTATATTTCACAGCCGGACAGTGGAGATCAGGCGTTGGAGATCACAGAGACAATGGTAAGATCAGGAGCAATGGATATTATCGTAGTCGATTCTGTTGCCGCACTGGTTCCGAAGCAGGAGATCGAAGGAGATATGGGAGACAGCCATGTCGGACTGCAGGCAAGACTGATGTCCCAGGCACTTCGTAAGCTGACACCGGTAATCAGCAAGTCTAACTGCGTAGTTATATTTATCAACCAGCTGCGTGAGAAGGTGGGCGTAATGTTCGGTAATCCGGAGACTACAACCGGTGGACGTGCGCTGAAGTTCTATTCGTCTGTACGTATGGATGTCAGAAGAATTGAGACACTGAAGCAGAGCGGTGAGATGGTTGGTAACAGAACCCGTGTGAAGATCGTGAAGAATAAGATTGCACCTCCGTTTAAAGAGGCAGAATTCGATATTATGTTCGGTAAGGGAATTTCCAAAGAAGGAGATATCCTGGATCTTGCAGTGAAATGTGATCTGGTAAGCAAGAGCGGCGCATGGTTCGCATACAATGGTGACAAGATCGGTCAGGGAAGAGAGAATGCGAAGACATATCTTTCCGAACATCCGGAGATCATGGAAGAGCTGGAGCAGAACATCCGTGCACACTATCATATTGGAGCGGAAGGTGACATGGAAGAGACCGAAGAAGCTGCAGCAGAAGGAATCACAAAAGGGGAAGAATAATATATGATGACGGTTACGAAGATAGAACCGCTGTCAAAGACAAGATATAAAGTGTATTTAGACGGACAGTTTGCCTTTACTCTCTATAAGGGCGAACTGTCCCGTTATCATATAGCGGAAGAATCTGTGATCGAAGATGACATCTATGACAGCCTCCGACTGATCGTTATCAAGAGGGCGAAGCTGCGGGCAATGCATCTGCTTTCCGATATGGGAAGAACAGAATCACAGCTTAGGACCAAGTTAAAACAGGGCGGCTATGCGGAAGATGCAGTGGAGGCGGCAATCCGGTATGTGAAGTCCTTCGGCTACATTAATGATATGGAATATGCAAGGAGTTTTATTGACAGCAGGAAAGATCGGAAAAGTAAAAAAGAACTTTATGCGGCACTTTTGCAAAAAGGGGTTCCGGCAGAAATTGTAGAACAGGTATTTGAAGAAGCGGACTACGGGGAGAAAGATTCCAGACAGGCGATCGAGGCACTGATGCGGAAGAGAAGTTATAATCCGGAAACAGCCGATGTGAAGGAAAAACAGAAAATGATGGGTTATCTGATGCGTAAAGGATTCAGTTATCAGGATGTCCGCAATGTGTTACAAGTTTGTGAGTGAAAGCTTGACATATTTGTGTAAAAAGTATAAAATTGTTTTGTTGTAATAATCGTACAATGAAAATTTAATAAGGAGGTGCTCCTGTGCCGATAGGAACAATGATTGTTGTAGCAATCGTACTTATCGTTGTGGCTGTTGCGGCCGCTGTGCTCAGTCATTTTTTGACAGTCTCCAACCTGAAGAACAATGCAGAATCCAAAATCGGAAATGCAGAGGCAAAGGCCAGAGAGATCATTGATGATGCAGTAAAGACAGCGGAGACCAAGAAGAAGGAGTCTCTTTTGGAGATCAAGGAAGAGTCTATCAAAAATAAGAACGAACTTGAAAAAGAGACGAAGGAACGCAGATCGGAATTGCAGCGTTACGAGAAGCGTGTACTTTCCAAAGAGGAAGCTCTTGATAAAAAATCAGAGGCCATTGAAAGACGAGAAGCAGGATTTACAGCGAAAGAAGAAGAACTGAAGCAGCGCGAAGCGAAAGTGGAAGAGCTGAGTCAGCAACGTGTACAGGAACTAGAAAGAATCTCAGGACTTACCTCCGAACAGGCAAAAGAATATTTGTTAAAAACTGTTGAAGAAGATGTAAAACATGACACTGCAAAGATGATCAAGGAATTAGAAGCGCAGGCAAAGGAAGAGGCAGACAAGAAGGCAAAAGAATATGTTGTTACTGCTATCCAGAGATGTGCGGCAGATCATGTTGCGGAAACTACAATTTCGGTTGTACAGCTTCCAAGTGATGAAATGAAAGGAAGAATTATCGGACGTGAAGGACGTAATATCCGTACTTTAGAAACGCTGACGGGTGTAGAACTCATTATTGATGATACGCCGGAAGCAGTGGTTCTTTCCGGATTTGATCCGATAAGAAGAGAAGTTGCAAGAATCGCGCTGGAGAAGCTGATTGTTGACGGACGTATTCATCCGGCAAGAATTGAGGAGATGGTTGAAAAAGCGCAGAAAGAAGTTGACACGATGATTCGTGAAGAGGGTGAATCAGCCGCACTGGAAGTTGGAGTGCACGGAATTCATCCGGAACTGCTCAAACTTCTCGGACGTATGAAGTTCAGAACAAGTTACGGACAGAATGCTTTAAAGCATTCCGTTGAAGTGGCTCAGTTGTCAGGACTTCTTGCAGGAGAGATCGGATTAGATGTCAGACTTGCAAAGCGTGCAGGACTTCTTCATGACATCGGTAAATCGATCGATCATGACGTAGAAGGCTCTCATATTCAGATTGGTGTGGATCTTTGTAGAAAATACAAAGAATCTGCTACTGTGATCAATGCAGTAGAAGCACATCACGGAGATGTAGAACCGGAAACTCTGATTGCGTGTGTGGTACAGGCTGCAGACACGATTTCGGCAGCAAGGCCGGGCGCAAGAAGAGAAACATTAGAAACATACACAAACAGGTTAAAACAATTAGAAGATATCACCAACCAGTTCAAGGGTGTTGATAAATCTTTTGCAATTCAAGCAGGTAGAGAGATTCGTGTTATGGTAGTTCCAGAACAAGTATCTGATGCAGATATGGTATTGCTGGCTAGAGATATTGCGAAACAGATTGAATTTGAATTAGAATATCCAGGACAGATTAAAGTCAATGTAATCCGTGAGTCACGTGTTACAGACTATGCCAAGTAGAAGATAAATGAATGACAAAAACCGGTTGATCTATGTGTCAGCCGGTTTTTTTGTTATCAAAACAAATAGCAGAATCGGGAGGAAAAGATATGAGTGAAGACGTAAAGCGTATGGGAAGAGAACTGGCATACCAGGGGACTGTTTTGAAAGTATATAAAGACCATATGAAGTTTTCCAATGGAAATACGGAAGACTGGGATTTTATCCATCATGACGGAGCGGCAGCAGTTATTCCGGTTATGGATGATGGTAAGATACTGATGGTAAAACAGTATCGGAATGCGTTGGAAAGAGATACATTGGAGATCCCGGCGGGCAAGCTGGATGATCCGGATGAAGAAGGGATTGTATGTGCATCTCGGGAACTGAAGGAAGAGACCGGGTACAGTTCCGATGATCTGGAATGGCTCCTTACAATCCGTACAACGGTTGCGTTCTGTGATGAAAGAATTGAAGTCTTTGTTGCAAGGAATCTGATTCCGGGGGAACAGCATCTGGATGAAGATGAATTTGTAGATGTGAAAGCTTACAAACTGGAAGAACTCAAGGAGATGATCTTTGAAGGAAAGATCCAGGATTCCAAGACGATGGCAGCAATCCTTGCGTATGAGTCGAAGTATCTGCATGGACAGAATGCATAGAACAGCTAAACTACGATAAAAGCATATCCACGGGAATAGCACATATAATGAAGTATCCGGACGAAAAAAAGGAGAATGCTGTGTGAGGATACAAGGTGAACAAAAATATGTGCTTTTGGCAGGAATGACAGGTTTTCTGCTGGGAATATGCAGTGCAAATCTCTGGATGAAACAGTATGTGCTGGATATCGGAATACTGAACCAGTATTTTCTGGAACAATATAACCAGACGGACATCGTATATGAAGCGTATTTGTGGTATCTGGTGAAAACCAGAGGGACTCCGTTTGTGCTGCTTTTGGCTGCAGCAGGAACGCGCTACAGGAAAACGGCAGTTATGCTGGCAGCGGTATGGCTTGGATTCTGTTTTGGTATGGTAATCTGTACGGCAATCATAAAATTAGGAAGCAAAGGGATCGTACTCATCGTTACCGCACTCGCACCACAGGGAATCTTTTATGCAATGGCAGGGATCGTGTTATTCCGCTATATGCTGGAATATCCAATGGTGAGATGGGATGCGGGAAGAAGTATCCGGCTTGGCCTGTTCCTGATGCTTGGGATCATTACAGAGTGTTATGTAAATCCGGTACTTACAGGCTTGTTTTTGAAGACACTGTAAATATACAAAAATGTAGAATAAAAGAACCGATACATGGAAAAATATGTTTTATATCATGTATCGGTTCTTTTTTGTGCGGAAAATCAGTTAATATTTGCCGGCGTATACAGATAACCGGAGAATGCAGCAAAGAAACAGGAATATCTGGCTGATCAGCAGACCGTTCAGATATCCGCTGATTCCGGCGGCGGGGATGAAAAGAAAGACACCGGTGATCCGTATGCAGAGGCTGAAAAGGTTGAACAGAAAAGAACAGGTAGTCTTTCCCAGTCCGTTGATCATGCTGAGAAGTACAGTGTTCGTATACAGAAACGGACAGATCCATGCGAGTGTCAGAATAAAATTTCCGGCAAGCGGACTTTTGAACAGAAAAATTCCAATCCATTTCCCGAGTATCAGAAGAACACCACAACAAAAACATCCAAGCAAAATGCAGGAACAGGTGATTTTTAAAATTAAGGAACGAAGTTGCTGCCGGTCTTTCATTTCCTGAAGCCCGGCTACCGTCGGCAGAAGCATAGAAGAAACGGCATTGGTAACTGCGGATGGAAATAAAATACACGGAAGTGCCATCCCGGTAAGAACACCATAGGTCTGCAGGGATTGTGCAGCCGGCATTCCGTAATATTGGAGGCAGACAGGGATAGAGACAGCTTCCACACTTTGCAGGATATTTAAGAATACGCGGCTTGCAGTAAGTGGAAGAGCGTGTTCCAGAAGTCTCTGTAAATGCCGACGGAATGCAGCAGGGGGAAGAAAAACACTTCTGCTTTTTTCTGAAATCTGCTTCCAGGACTGCCGGATGGAGTGCAGGCTGTAAAAAGAAGCGGCAATCTCTCCGAATGTGAGGCCGGCTACAGCGAATGCGATCGAGATGTTCTGCCCCTGTCCGGAACAGTACATACAGATGACAATGACGGACAAAATGCGGAATGCTTGCTCCAGAAGCTGGGATACAGCCGGAATCTTTGTCTGCTTCAGCCCCAGCGAGTATCCACAGATGCAGCTGTGAATGGATGCAAATGGAAATGTGTAAGATAATAAGAACAAAAGACTGCTGCATCTGGAATCGCGGAGAAAAGTCAGCGCAATGGTATCTGCATTCTGCCGGATGAAAAGAGAGATCATACAGGAGATGAAAAAAGTAAAGATCAGACTCGTTTTTAACAATTCCCGTGTTTTCTGCATTCTGCCGGCCGCGACTTCCCTGGCAACACATCGGGACAGGGCGAGTTCCATCCCTGCGCAGGATAGAGAGATACCAAGTGCATAGACAGGAAAGACAAGCTGATACAGCCCTACATTTTCTTCCCCGAAGGTATGACTCAGAAACATGCGGTAGAAAAATCCCATAAATCGGGTAGACAGACTCGTGACTGTGAGAACTGCGGTTCCGCGTATAAGTGCTTGCTTTCTGGACATGAAAGACTCCTTTTTTATGACAGGATTGTATCTTTATAAGTTATTCCGGAATAGTGCTTGACAGAACCAAAAAGCAGTGATATTCTACAGAAGTAAAAATCCTAGTAAAATACTGGGGATTAAAAGAGGTGATAAGATGAAACTTTCCACGAAAGGGAAATATGGACTGCGTGCCATGATAGATCTTGCCAGATACAGTGAGAAAGAACCGGTGTCAATCGGCAGTGTGGCCGCAAGACAGGGAATTTCAGAACGATATCTGGAACAGCTTGTAGCACTTCTGAAAAAGGCGGGGCTGGTGAAAAGCATTCGTGGAGCCTCTGGCGGTTATGTATTGGAGAAAAAACCATCGGAAATCTCTGTCGGAGATATCTTAAGAGCACTGGAGGGAAGTCTGGAGCCGGTTAAGTGTGCGGCCTTTGATACCACAACGGGAGAAGGATGCATGGCATCAGACGGATGCGTGACAAAGTACGTGTGGCAGAAGATCAACGACAGTATCAATGACACAGTGAACCAGATCATGCTGGATGAACTGATCAGAGAGAGCAAAAGCATCAATCCGGATGGCGAGTGTGAGAATCCAAAATGCAGTCAGTAATTGGCCGGAAAGAAATCTGATAAAAGAAATATTACAGAATATACAAAAAAATGGAGGAGATAAAATGAGTAAATTATTATATCTTGACAATGCAGCAACAACAAAGACAGCACCAGAAGTTGTAGAAGCTATGCTTCCGTATTTTACAGAAAAATTCGGAAATCCATCCAGTGTTTACAGCTTTGCAGCTGCAAATAAAGAAGTGATCAACCAGCAGAGAGATACGATCGCTGAAATGATCGGTGCAAAGACGAATGAGATCTATTTCACAGGCGGCGGATCCGAATCTGATAACTGGGCATTGAAATGTACAGCGGAAGCTTATGCAAACAAAGGAAATCACATTATCACAACAAAGATAGAGCACCATGCGATTCTTCATACAGCTGAATATCTTGAAAAAAGAGGATTCGAGATCACATATCTGGATGTAGATGAAGATGGTAAAGTAAAACTGGATGATTTAAAAGCAGCAATCCGTCCGACAACCATCCTGATCTCTGTTATGTTTGCAAATAATGAGATCGGTACGATCCAGCCAATCAAAGAGATCGGAGAAATCGCTCATGAGCATGGAATCCTGTTCCATACAGATGCGGTACAGGCTTTCGGACAGCTTCCAATTAATGTAGATGAATGTCATATTGATATGTTAAGTGCCAGCGGACACAAGTTCAACGGACCGAAGGGAATCGGAATCATGTACATCCGTACAGGAGTAAAGATCCGTTCATTTATTCATGGCGGAGCACAGGAGAGAAAACGCCGTGCAGGTACAGAGAATGTTCCGGGAATCGTGGGAATCGGAACTGCAGCAAAACGTGCAGCAGCGAATATGGAAGAAAGAACAGCGAAAGAAAGAGAAGTCAGAGATTATCTGATTGACAGAGTTCTGAATGAAATCCCATACTGCCGCCTGAACGGACACAGAACAGACCGCCTTCCGAACAATGCCAACTTCAGCTTCCAGTTTGTAGAAGGAGAATCGCTTCTGATCAAACTTGATATGAAAGGAATCTGTATCTCCACGGGGTCTGCCTGTTCATCCGGAAGCAGTAAGGCATCGGAAGTCCTGACAGCAATTGGTCTGTCCGAGGATATGGTACACAGTTCAGTCCGGATTACAATATCGATATTAAATACCAGGGAAGAAGCTGATTATGTCATAGAAACATTAAAAGCCGCGATAAGTGAATTAAGGAAGAAGAGACTCTGATTTTATATGAAACCGGAAATCAGAAATATTTTTATTGAATTTTAGAATAAATTTTGTTATGATATAAAAGTATGCATAAAGTGAAAGGGGCAGACAAATGAAGAGAATAAAGGAATATTATGTAACAATCATATTGATTGCCGCAGTTATTATTATTAATATAGCTGCATTTGCGTTATATATCTCCAATATTAACCGCGATATACAAAAGCAGACAGAAGAACATCTTGTTGATATTATGGAAGAAGCATCTACCAGTGTGGAATTAAAAGTAGAAGAAACGATTCATGAACTTGAGATGACGGCATATTACATTAGTATGTCAGATAATTATCTTGAGGAAACTACTTACGCAAACATTGTAAAGATGACTCGGAAAGCAGGATTTGAGAAATTCGACATTATCGGTGCAGATGGAACCGGGCTGGAGGAAAACGGAAGTAAGGATTACTCGGAAAAGAAATTTTTCTCAAAAGTAATGAATGGAAGTGTATCCATACTGGATATCAGTGATTCGGAAGGAAACACAAAAGGAGTCCGTTTCTCTGTTCCGATTCGCAATGAAGTGGATGAGATAGAGGGAGTATATCTTGTAGAATGTGACCTGGATTCTTTTACAGAACTTTTGAATCTGGATTCTGTCAACAGCAAGGGAAAAGCTTTTATTATTAAAAGTGACGGAACTGTCCTGTCCAGAAAAACAGACAGCAGTATCCGTAATGTAAGTGATATTCTTGACAATGAAACAAATGTAAAGACTCTGAAGAATTATATGAAGTCAAAAAAGGCGGGTGTTGTCGGATTTGCGAATGGAAAGGATTCCAAAAGATATATCTGTTATTCTAAAACTAATTTTAACAGCTGGGAAATCATTATGGTAGTATCATCCAGCGGTGTTGAGGCGAATATCAGTGATGTGACGGATAATTTTGTATTCCTTGGTGTGATTATCGGTGTAATGCTGATTGTGCTGATTGCATATTTTATTTATACACTTGTTTCCGTAAAATCAAAAAGTGCAATTAATCTTCAGAGATATTATATGGTGTCAAAATATACGGAAGATATTATATTTGATTACAGTTGTGTGAAGGATACTTTATACAGTAATGAAAATTGGAAAAAATTATTTGGATATGAATTGCCAAAAGAATCCGTAAAAGAGAAGATGGAAGAATATGTGGCAGAACAGGACAGGGCATTTTACCGTGAAAAGATTGAGGAAGCAAAGAAATCGAAGGACGGACTGGTTC
>ENA-UPXC01000484-UPXC01000484.1-human-gut-metagenome-genome-assembly--contig:-NODE-484-length-66848-cov-47.065238_pt1 | contig 66848 bp, 56 predicted proteins | sample MGYA00250047_ERZ773371 | MGnify/ENA primary metagenome ERZ773371 (study PRJEB29103, sample SAMN06111975) | human gut metagenome | biome: human gut; feature: ankylosing spondylitis patient; material... | reverse complement strand
CAATGTATCTATGGACGAAGAATGGAATGTCAATGGTTCATATATGGCTATTGAAGGTATCACAAGCCCGGACGGAAGATGTTTAGGTAAAATGGCACATTCTGAAAGACGTGGTGATTCTGTAGCTATTAATATCTATGGAGAACAAGATATTAAGATATTCGAGTCAGGTGTTAAGTACTTTAAGTAAATAGAATAACTATCTGTGCGTAAGAACAGAATATTGTAAATTATAAACTTCTGATGTATATTATACGGGTAAGCCTTAACTAACAAAGGTTTGTATAGTATACATCAGGAGTTTTTTATGTAGAATCAGGATAATAAAAAGTAATAAAAAGCTGTTGACAAAATAACTAAGTTAGACTATTATAATGATAGTTAGTAACAGCTAACGCATATGCCTTTATATTTATTTAACGGGTCCTCGACCCGTTTATTTAAAAGTTATAGGTTAGTAATAACTAACACAAGTTAGAATAAAACTAACAGTGAAATGTATACTATATATCTATTTAGCAGGATGAGGAGGACTAATATGAGTGTAGTTATAATTGGCGGTAATGAATGTATGGTATGTCAATATGAGAAGATATGTAAACAGCATGGCTGTAAAGCCAAGGTATTTGTTAAGGAGAAGAGTGGCTTTGGCAAGAAGATTGGCAACCCTGACCTTATGATACTTTTTACTAACACAGTATCACACAAAATGGTACATAGTGCTGTTACAGAAGCAAAGAGCAAGGACATTCGGATTGTGCGTTCACATTCAAGCAGTGCTTCATCACTTAATGCAGTTCTTCAGGAATATGTAGCAGACGGAAAGGCTTGTTAATTGTAACTGACACAGACAGCAGGCAGAGTAATGCGTAATATAAGGAATGGAGATTATATGCTTAGAAAGCTGGAGAATGAGATTGTAAAAGAATGTGCACCTACATTGGCTGGAATTAAGATGGCTAATCTTTTTAATTATAGATTTGTATCAGAAGATGAATTCGATTCTGAGATTAAGACTGCCAATATGAACCTTAATGAGAAGGGCGTATATATAGAAGTCTTAAGAAAGACAGATATGAGTTCATTGATATATGTATACAGACCAAGTATGTTATTTAAGGCAGTCAATAATGATCATGTATGGAATATATTATCCAGCTATGGATACATAGAACGAAGTATACAGGCATGTATCAATACACTTAAGGAACGTCTTATGACACAGCCCTGTTTTCCACACGAGATAGGTTTATTTCTTGGATATCCTGTAGAAGATGTAAAGGAGTTCATTTTTAATAAAGGACAGAACTGCAAATGTTGTGGTGTGTGGAAGGTATATTACAATGAACAGGAAAGTGTCAGAACATTTGCAAGATTCAAGAAATGTTCTGAGGTATATCAGAAGGTCTTTATAGGAGGACGAACATTAAATCAGTTGACCGTGAATATATGATTCACTCAACATAAATATGCACAAGCATTAAATTAAAGTAGTAATGGAGGAATGATAATGAGTAAAGTTGCAGTTGTATATTGGAGCGGAACAGGTAATACAGAGGCTATGGCCAATGTTGTTGTTGATGGAGCAAAGGAAAAAGGAGCAGAGGTAACATTATTCACTGCTTCAGAATTCTCATCAGCAAAGGTTGCAGAATTCGACGGAATAGCTTTCGGATGCCCTGCTATGGGAGCAGAAAATCTTGAAGAGTCAGAATTTGAGCCGATGTTTACAGACTGTGAAGCGGCACTTTCAGGAAAGAAGATAGCACTCTTTGGTTCTTACGGCTGGGGAAGCGGAGAATGGATGGATGACTGGGCAGAAAGAAGCAGGAATGCTGGTGCTGACCTTAGCTGTGACCCGGTAATCTGTAATGAAGCTCCTGATGATGAAGCTGTAAGCAATTGCAAGGATCTTGGTGCTTCTCTTGCATAATCAGAGTGTATGTACAATTAAGAATATGCATAGTTAAAGTATGTGTATAATCAGATATGTGCATAATATAAAGTAATATAAAGTAATATAATGAATATATTAATAAGTAACATATTTATTCTGGACACTTCCCAATATAATATTAATAAGTGAGTAATGACCGCATACATATTAATTTTACTGTATATGTATGCGGTTATTATGTGAAAATTAATAATATGAAAATTTTCTTAAAATGGTAATTGACATCTAATAAGTGTTAGTATATACTAACACAGTAGCAAATGAAAAACATTATCAACATAGATACAGATAGGAGTGATAAGTTATGCCATTATCAATGATAGGTGAGGGAGAGACAGCAACAATCACAAGGATTGGTGGGAAAGAAGAGACGAGAAGATTTCTTGAGAATCTAGGCTTTGTAGTTGGAGCTATAGTGACGGTCATTTCTAAGACTGGCGGTAATGTTATAGTTAATATTAAAGAATCACGAGTAGCTATAGGAAGCGATATGGCTTCAAAGATTATGGTATAAAGACTTGAGTTTCAAGCCTCTATATAGATATTTACAATATTTTAATGAGAAGGAGAGATTAAGATGACTTTAAAGGAAGTTGCTGTTGGTCAGACTGTTAAAGTTGCTAAGCTTAATGGTGAAGGTCCGGTTAAGAGAAGGATTATGGACATGGGAATCACTAAAGGCGTAGAAGTCTATGTCAGAAAAGTTGCACCATTGGGAGATCCAATAGAAGTAACAGTACGAGGATATGAGTTATCACTTCGTAAGGCAGATGCAGCTATGATAGAGGTAAATTAATATTTATTTTTTTGCCAAAAGGTTAGCATTAACTAATTATAGCAAGCATAATCTAAATGAAGAAAGTTACAACTAATTATTAACTCATTAAGAAAAGAGGTAAAAGAATGTCAATTAAGATTGCATTAGCAGGTAACCCTAACTGCGGTAAAACAACATTGTTTAATGCTCTTACAGGTTCTAACCAGTTCGTAGGTAACTGGCCAGGTGTTACTGTAGAGAAGAAGGAAGGTAGATTAAAGGGACATAAAGATGTTGCCATTATGGATTTACCAGGTATTTACTCACTTTCTCCATATACATTAGAGGAAGTTGTAGCAAGAAATTATCTTATTAATGAAAGACCAGATGCTATCATCAATATTGTTGATGGTACTAACATTGAAAGAAACTTATATCTTTCAACACAGATTATGGAACTTGGTATTCCGGTAATTATGGCTGTTAATATGATCGACCTTTTAGCTAAGAATGGTATTGAACTTAACATTGCAAAGCTTTCAGAGAAGCTTGGCTGTGAAGTAGTTGAAATTTCAGCTCTTAAGGGAACTGGTATCAGGGAAGCGGCAGAAAAGGCTGTAAAGCTTGCTGAGTCTAAGAAGATTAATAAGCTTGCACATAAATTCAGTGATGAAGTTGAATCTGTTATCGAAGCAGTTGAAGATAAGATTGGTCTTGATGTAGTAGAAGAACAGAAGAGATTTTTCGCTATCAAGTTATTAGAGAAAGATGACAAAATCGGACAGCTTATGTCTAGTGTACCTGATGTTACAGCAGAGATTGATAAACTTGAGAAAGATTTTGATGATGATACAGAAAGTATTATCACTAATGAAAGATATACATACATTTCATCAATTATCGGAGAGTGTGTAAAGAAGGCTCATTCTAAGGATAAGCTTACAACATCTGATAAGATTGATAAAATCGTAACTAACAGAATATTAGCACTTCCTATATTCGCAGTAGTTATGTTCTTAGTATATTACATTGCAATGGTAACAGTTGGTACAGCAGCTACAGACTGGGCTAATGATGGTTTGTTCGGTGATGGTTTCCACCTTTTCGGTATCGGTACTTCAGCTTATGAAGAAGTAGAAGAAGAATATGGCGACTCAGATGAAATCATTGCAGCATATGTAGAAAGCCTTGGTTCTAAGGGCGAAGCAATAGCAGATGCTATTGATACAGAAGCAGAAGACTATGACTCAGAAGCTGCTGTTAAGGCTCTTACAACTCTTAAGTCTATGGTTAAGTCATCAGATTCAGTTGATTATACTGTAGAAGATGATGAAACACTTGCAACAGAAGATTTCACAGCAGATGCTGATGATATTAAAGAAGCTATTAACCTCGCTATCGAATATGATGGTACAGCTCCAGATCCAGCAGATTATGGCATATGGGTTCCTGGTATCCCAGTTCTTATTGGTGACGGACTCGATGCAATCGGTTGTGCAGATTGGTTAAATGGTCTTATCCTTGATGGTATTGTAGCCGGTGTTGGTGCTGTACTTGGTTTCGTTCCTCAGATGTTAGTATTATTCTTATTACTTGCTATCTTAGAGGCTTGCGGATATATGGCACGTATCGCATTCATTATGGATAGAATCTTTAGAAGATTCGGTCTTTCAGGTAAGTCATTCATACCTATCCTTATTGGTACAGGTTGTGGTGTTCCAGGTATTATGGCTTCCCGTACAATCGAGAACGAAAGAGACCGTCGTATGACAATTATGACAACAACATTTATACCTTGTGGTGCTAAGATACCATTCATCGCTATGATTGCAGGTGCTATCTTCGGTGGTTCACCTTGGGTTGCAACATCAGCTTACTTCATCGGTATGGCAGCAATTATCGTATCAGGTATTATTTTAAAGAAGACAAAGTTATTCAGCGGAGATCCAGCACCATTCGTTATGGAACTTCCTGCATATCATATTCCAACAGTTGGCAACGTACTTAGAAGTATGTGGGAGCGTGGCTGGTCATTCATCAAGAAGGCTGGTACAATTATCCTTCTTTCTACAATCGTTGTATGGTTCACAACATATTTTGGATTTGCTGATGACGGATTCAGAATGTTAGCAGAAGATGAAATTGATATGAGTATTTTAGCTAAGATTGGTAATGCAATCGGCTGGATATTCACTCCACTTGGATGGGGTAACTGGCAGGCAGCCGTTGCTTCAATCACAGGACTTGTAGCTAAGGAAAATATCGTTGGTACTATGGGTATCCTTTACGGTGGTGGAGATGTATCTCCATATGCAGCACTTGCACTTGCATTTACTAAGTTAGCAGGTTTCTCATTCCTTACATTCAACCTTCTCTGTGCACCTTGTTTCGCAGCAATCGGTGCTATTAAGAGAGAGATGAACAGTGCTAAATGGACTTGGATAGCAATTGGTTACCAGTGTGGATTTGCATATGTAGTATCACTTTGCATCTACAATATCGGAAGCCTTATCGCTGATGGAGTATTTAGTATCTGGACAGTTGTAGCATTTGTATTAGTAGCTGGTTTCCTTTATCTTTTATTCAGACCAACAAAGGAAGCGGAAGAATACAAGAAAGTAGCAGCTAACTAAGATTACTTCCTAATCATAATTATATAAGTGTTCAATCCGTCACTAAGTGGCGGATTGGATATATATTTTATTCATCAGATATGACAGCGATGCTAGAGTTGGTGTAAGAATGGAGGATTAATATGGGTACAGTAATCGTATTGGTGGTATTGGTGGTAATTGTAGCCGCTATTGTGTATACAATGGTTAAAGGCAAGAAGAATGGCAAACATTCATGCGGTGGAGATTGTGGTCATTGTGGAGGCTGCCACTAGGATAGGAGGCATTAATGCAGAAATACTATTCATGTGATAAAAATGCTTCTGAAGTAGTTGGCTATGAAAGAAGCGAAATGCAGAAGGACATAATTCTGCAAAGATTAAGAAACAGGGGATGCAGAATAACGAAACAGAGAATGATGCTTTTAGACATTATTCTTAATGAAGAATGTTCGTGCTGCAAAGAAATATATTATAAGGCATCAAAGCTTGATCCTAATATTGGAACAGCTACAGTATACCGTATGATTAATACACTTGAGGAGATTGGTGCTATTAACAGAAGAAATATGTACCGTGTATCGTGTGGAAGTGAATGTAATATGAACAACACATACACAGTTGAGTTTGACGATAATTCAGTAATCAATCTGTCAGCTAAGAAATGGAACCAGATAGTGCAGAAAGGATTAGCTGCCTGTGGTTATATAGACAGTAAGACAGTTAAGAGTATAACAGGAGGGTCATGATTATAATGCCCCTCCTGTTTTTGATAAAGTTTCTCAATTAATAAAAAATATGTGGTAAAACTAAAAAGTATGGTATAAGATAATACCTAAACAAAAAATCAAAGTCAATTACATCAGCCAGGTATCTTCAGACAATTATACCATCCAGATATTAATGGACAGTTATATCATCCAGATGCTAATAATTAGTTACGTCAGGCAGATGTTAATTGGGAATGGAGAACATAATGAAAAACGTATTTAAGAAAATTGATGCAGTTAAGACAGGAATATTTGCAGCAGGTGTACTTTTTGGTACAGCAGGAATTAAGATTTTATCAAGTCAGGATGCTAAGAAAGTATATACTAACTGTACAGCAGCAGTTCTTCGTGCTAAGAAGTGTGTAATGAAGACAGCTACAACAATTCAGGAGAATGCTGGTGATATCTATGCTGAGGCTAAGGCTATCAACGAAGAAAGAGAAGCAGCAGAAGAAGCTGTAGATGATACAGTAGAATTAAATGAAGTATCAGAAGAAACAGAAAGCACAGAGCAGTAAAATGCTATAATAATGTGCTAAGAGGCAGAATATGAAATTTTATATTAAACATAGTATGACTGGACGTTTAAGAGTTCATATGGATATGAAGCATATGAGCTTTAAACAGGCAGATATATTAGAGTATTATATTAAGAATATAGAAACAGTTACTTCTGTCAAAGTATATGAAAAAACTTGCGATGCTGTTATAGAATTTAGCGGTGATAAAGTGCAGATTATTAATGCACTTAAGCATTTTACATATTCGCAGGTGGCTGTTCCTGATGATGTTCTTAACAGTTCAGGAAGAGAGATGAATTCTTATTATCAGGATAAGCTGGTTAATAAGGTATTCTTAAGAGCTGCAAGTAAGCTGTTCCTTCCTATATCTGTAAGAAATGTTGTGACAGCTGTAAAGTCAGTAAAATATATTGGCAGCGGTGTTAAGACATTGCTTAAAGGAAAGATGGAAGTACCTGTGCTTGATGCTACAGCAATCGGTGTTTCTATATTAAGAAATGATTTCAATACCGCAGGTTCTGTTATGTTCCTTCTTGGAATAGGTGAGATTATTGAAGAATGGACACATAAGAAGTCTGTAGGAGATCTGGCAAGGACTATGTCACTTAATGTAAGCAAGGTATGGCTTAAGACAGCCGATACAGAGGTATTAGTCCCTGTTAATGAGATTAAAAATGGTGATGAGATTATAGTTCATGTAAGTAATGTCATTCCATTTGATGGAGTTGTAGTTACCGGTGAAGCTATGGTTAATCAGGCTTCACTAACCGGTGAAGCAGTGCCGGTAAGCAAGAATACAGGAAGCGCTGTATTTGCAGGAACAGTTATTGAGGAAGGTGAACTTACAATAAAGGTTAAGCAGAGCGGCGGTAACAGTAAGTATGACAAGATTGTCAAGATGATTGAGGAATCAGAGAAGCTTAAGTCTGGTCTTGAGAGTAAGGCAGAGCATCTTGCTGATTCGTTAGTTCCATACACATTAGGTGGAACAGCACTTACATATCTTCTTACAAGAAATGTAACAAAGGCATTATCAATACTTATGGTTGACTTCTCATGTGCGCTTAAGCTTGCAATGCCAATAACGGTATTGTCAGCTATAAGACAGGCTGGACAGAATGATATTACAGTAAAGGGCGGTAAGTTCTTAGAGGCAGTAGCTGATGCAGATACTATTGTATTTGATAAGACAGGAACGCTTACTAAGGCTGCACCTACAGTAAAGTATGTGTATTCATTTAATGGTGACAGCGAAGATGAACTTTTAAGAATGGCTGCCTGTATGGAAGAACATTTTCCACATTCTATGGCCAAGGCAGTTGTTGATGCAGCAGCTAAGAAGAACTTACGCCACGAAGAAATGCATACAAAGGTTGAGTATATAGTTGCACATGGTATATCAACTACTATAAATAATAAGAAGACTATAATAGGAAGCTATCATTTTGTATTTGAAGATGAAGGCTGTACTGTGCCGGAAGGCAGACAGGAAATGTTTGATAAGCTTCCAGAAGAATATTCACATCTTTATCTTGCAATTGAGGATAAGCTTGCAGCAGTTATCTGTATAGAAGACCCGGTAAGACCAGAGGCTAAGGAGGTAATTAGTTCACTTAAAGAGCTTGGAATATCTAAGGTTGTAATGATGACAGGAGATAGTGAACGTACAGCTAAGGCTATTGCAGGCAAGGTTGGTGTTGATGAATATTATTCAGAGGTACTTCCGGAAGATAAGGCTTCATTTGTTGAAAATGAAAAAGCTGCCGGACGTAAGGTTATAATGATTGGTGATGGTATTAACGATTCTCCAGCATTGTCAGCAGCAGATGTTGGTATTGCAATAAGTGATGGTGCGCAGATTGCAAGAGAGATTGCGGATATTACAGTAAGTGCGGACGATTTAGGACAGATTGTATATCTTAAAGATTTAAGTAACAATCTTATAAGGAAGATTAACCGCAATTACAGAACTATAGTTTCCTTTAATTCAGGACTAATAGCACTTGGTGTATTAGGTATAATACAGCCGACTACATCAGCATTATTACATAATACATCAACACTCTTTATCAGTATGAATAGTATGAAGAACATACCATTAGCCGAGGAGCAGAAGTAATAATTTCAAATTACATATTATAAAAAATATAAAAAGGAACGCGTTAATTGATATATTTTATCAATTAATGTGTTCCTTTTTTATGTTATTGAGATTATAATACTAATAAGGGTTAGATGCAGCTAACTCAATATTATTAAAATATGAAGGAGAGAAAGCTATATGTTTCTTACTGTAAAAGATTTAAAAAAATCATTTGGCAGTGCTTCTAATAAAGTGGAAGTTCTTAAGGGAATTAATTTTGAAGTCAATAAAGGGGAAATATGCGTTCTGCTTGGACCATCAGGTTCGGGAAAGTCAACACTTCTTAATATAATAGGTGGAATTGATGATGCTGATTCGGGATATGTAAGCATTAATAATGAAAAGACTAAAGATATGAAAGAAAAGGAGCTTACAAGATATAGAAGAAAGCATCTTGGGTATGTATTCCAGATGTATAACCTTATACCTAACCTTAATGTTAAGGAGAATATAGAGGTTGGTGCTTATCTTAGCGATTCACCGCTTGATATTAATGAACTGCTTAATACACTTGGACTTTATGAGCATAGACATAAGCTTCCTAACCAGTTATCAGGCGGACAGCAGCAAAGAACAGCAATAGGAAGGGCTATTGTGAAAAATCCGGACATATTATTATGTGATGAGCCAACAGGAGCGCTTGATTACCATACCTCTAAGGAGATATTAAAGCTTATTGAAGATGTTAATAAGAAATATGGTAACACAGTAATAATGGTAACTCATAACGATGCTATCCAGAATATGGCAGACAGGGTTATCAAATTAAGAGATGGACAGATAAGAGACAATATTGTCAATAATAATAAGATATCTGCTGCTGATCTTGAATGGTAGATTATGTGCAATATTAATATATTTAGTCAAAAGAAATTAAATAATGGGAGTCAGATATGAAAAATCCTTTAATTAAACGGTTGCCAAGAGAATTTGCTGGTGAAATTGCAAAATATATAGTCATATTTATATTTATGACAGCAGTTATAGGACTTATAAGTGGTTTTCTTATAGCTGATGGCAGTATGCTTGATACATATAATAAGAGCTTTGATAAATATAATATTGAAAATGGTAATTTTGAATTATATCCCAAGGCTGATGATAAGCTTATTGACAGGCTTGAAGAAGAAAATGTAACTATATATGAGAATTTCTATAAAGAAGAGACTGTAAAGGTACATAATAATGAGAAGTTGAGTGAAGACGACCAGAGCGTAATACGTTTCTATATCAACAGGAAAGATATAGATAAGGTTGATGTTATGGAAGGCAGACTTGCAGAAGATATTAATGAGATTGCTATAGACAGAATGTATGCGGTTAATAATAATATTAAAGTAGGAGACACAATTAATGCTGGTGGAAGAATACTGAAGGTGACAGGCTATGTTGCATTATCTGATTATAGCTGCCTTTTTTCCGACAATTCAGATACAATGTTTGACTCTGTAAAATTCGGTGTTGGGGTAGTGTCAGAGAGTTGCTTTGAAGCATATGATGATACACATATTCATTATGTATATTCGTGGAAATACGATAATGAACCAGCAGATGATATAGAAGAAAAAGAGATGGCAGATGATTTTATGAAAGTAATATCCAATAATGCCATACTTACTAATTATATTCCGGGATATCTTAATCAGGCAATACACTTTACTGGTGATGATATTGGAAGTGACAGAGCTATGATGATAGTGCTTTTATATGTTGTTATAGTTATTATGGCATTTGTATTTGCTGTGACAACTAATAATACAATATTCAAAGAAGCTAATGTTATTGGTACTTTAAGAGCTTCAGGGTATACCAGAGGTGAACTGCTGGCACATTATATTCTGCTTCCAATAATTGTTACAATAATTGGTGCGTTAGTCGGTAATATATTAGGCTATACAGTATTTAAGAATATATTTGTAAATACATATTATGAGAGCTATTCGCTTACAACATATACAACACTCTGGAATGCTGAAGCTTTCTTACTGACAACAATTGTCCCATTTGTGATAATGGTTGTTATAAATGTATTGATTATAGGATACAGATTAAGATTGTCACCGCTTAAATTCCTAAGAAAGGATTTAGCTGTAAGAAAGAAAAAGAAAGCTCTGCGCCTGCCGGGATTTAAGTTCTTTAACAGATTCAGGTTAAGAATAATAATACAGAATATGCCTAATTACATTACACTATTTATTGGAATATTATTTGCTAATATACTGCTTATTTTTGGTCTTATGATGAGTCCGCTGCTTGCACATTACCAGAATGAAATACAGGATAAGCTTATAGCACAGCATCAATATGTGTTAAAAGTTCCTGTCGAGGTGGATAACGATGAGGCTGAGAAGTATTGCGCAAAGACACTTTCGACTATTGACGGACGTTTAAAGAGCGAAGATGTGTTAATATATGGAGCAGCCAATAACAGCAGATATATTGATATTAATAGTAATGAACTTAAACCGGGTGAAGTATATGTATCTAATGGTTATGCTGAAAAGTTCAGAATTAACAAGGGCGATAAGATAACACTTAAAGAAAAATACGAGGATAAGGAGTATACCTTTACAGTTAAAGGTATGTATGATTATCCTTCTTCATTTGCAATATTTATGAGTGATGACTATTTTAAAGATATATTTGATAAAGCAGAGGATTATTATTCAGGTTATCTTTCATCAGAAAAGCTTGATATTGATGAGAAATATGTAGCAACAGAAATTACATTAGATGACCTGACTAAAGTATCCAGACAGCTTGACCGTTCTATGGGAACATCATTTGAACTTGTAAAAATATTTGCTGTTGTATTATTTGCAGTATTAATGTTCTTATTAACCAAGCTTATTGTTGAGAAGAATTCAACATCAATCTCTATGGTTAAGATATTAGGTTATTCCAACAGGGAGATAAGCAGGCTGTATGTCACATCTACAACGATAGTTGTTGTTATATCTGTCATTATTAATATTATGCTGTCGGTTGTTATTATGAACTGGCTGTTCAGGGTATTTATGGAGCAGATGTCAGGTTGGATTTCCTGCTATTATGCGCCATATGTATTTGTACTTATGTTTGTACTTAATGTTGGTGTATATGCCCTGATTTCAGTATTTATGATGTATAAGATAAAGAAGATACCTATGGACGAGGCATTAAAGAATGTAGAGTAACTAAAATTACAATGATATTAATTATAATAATATTAATTAAAGTAACATAATAATATTAATTAAAAAAAGATGTCCTGTACAATGAATTAGATTAAAGTGAGATAATTACATCTGCTTGCTTTAATCTGTCATTAGCAGGACATCTTTATGTTAGTTTGAGTGAATTCCCTGAAATACCTGATTAAAGAGAATTGGCATAGTTTACAGATGGTTAGTTAAGCCGCATATTCTGAGTCACCAAAGAAGTCATTGTACCATACAAGGAACATATATACTGTCCAGATTTTTCTTGAATTATCTGCCTTGCCTTCTTTATGTTCATCAAGATATTTAACAAGCTCATCTGTGTTGAAGTACTTGTTAGCAGCTTCGCTTGTGAAAGCTTTTTTAATCATATTGTAATATTTCTCGTCCTTTAACCATATTCTGATTGGCACTGGGAAACCAAGCTTCTTCTTCTCAGCAACCATATCAGGAAGATATTGGTTAGCAGCTTTACGCATAGCGTATTTAGTATTAGATTTATTAACTTTGTACTTAGTTGGGAGAGTTCTTGCTACATTGAATACTTCCTTATCAAGGAAAGGAACTCTTACTTCAAGGCTGTGTGCCATACTCATCTTATCAGCCTTAAGAAGAATATCACCGATAAGCCAGAAGTTAATATCTATATACTGCATTTTAGTTACATCATCTTTATCTTTAACTTTGTCATAAAATGGCTTAGTAAGTTCTTTATGGTTATACTTCCCAGTAGGGTTCTTTAATATCTTGGCACGTTCTTTTTCGTTGAACATAAATGCGTTACCGATAAAGCGTTCTTCAATATCCTTGCTTCCTCTTATAAGGAAATTCTTACCCTTGAACTTAAATGGAACAGCCTGTGCAGCATTGGCAAGACACTTGCGGAGTCCCTTTGGAAGCTTTCTATAGCCTGCTGTATCAAGAGGTTCTTTGTAAATGTTATATCCGCCAAAGAACTCATCAGCACCCTCGCCTGACATTGAAACCTTAACATACTTAGAAGCAGTCTGGCTTACAAAGTAAAGGGCGATAGCAGCAGGGTCAGCTAAAGGCTCGTCCATATGATACTGGATTTTAGGGATAGCTGCCCAGTATTCTTCACTTGATACAAGCTTAGAATAATTGTCTATCTGGATTTTCTCAGATAAGGCTTTAGCGTAATCTATCTCGTTATATTTTTCGTAGTCAAATCCAACTGTAAATGTCTTGTCACCATTAAATGTAGCGGCAACATAGCTTGAGTCAACACCGCTTGAAAGGAATGAACCAACCTCAACATCACTAATCTTGTGGTGTTCAACTGAGTCGTGCATAGCATCGTCAATCTCTTTGACGAATTCATCTAAAGACTTGCTCTCATCAGCTTCAAATGTAGGCTCCCAGTATCTCTTTATATTGATTTCTCCATTATGGAAAGTAAAACAGTGACCTGGCATAAGTTTGTATACACCCTTAAAGAATGTTTCAGGAAGCACTGAATACTGGAATGTAAGGTAATTTTCAAGAGCAACATCATTAACTTCCTTCTTATATGCAGGGTGTGCTAATATGCTCTTAATCTCAGAACCATATATAATGTTGCCGTCAACTACAGTGTAGTAGAAAGGCTTAATTCCAAAGAAATCCCTTGCACCAAAGAGAGTCTCCTTCTCACTGTCCCATATAACAAATGCAAACATACCACGAAGCTTATTTAACATATCTTCACCGTATTCTTCATAAGCGTGAATAAGAACTTCTGTATCAGAGTTGTTCGCAAATATATGCCCCTTTTCAATAAGGTCTTTTCTTAAATCCTGATAATTATATATCTCACCATTAAATGTGATAACAATCTTTTTATTTTCGTTGAACATAGGCTGGCTTCCGTTATCAAGGTCGATGATTGAAAGTCTTCTAAAGCCCATATAAGCCTTGTCGTCTATATACTGACCGGCACTGTCAGGTCCTCTGTGGATGATTTTATTCATCATATCAGTAAGTACATCCTTACCATTTTCAAGGTATCCTGTAAATCCAGCAAATCCGCACATATTACAAAACCGTCCTTTCTTAAATGTGATTTATTACTATAATCCTTTAAAATACAGGCACAATAAAACCTGCATATTAATAATGTTTACACGAATATTACAACATATACGGCAGTATTTAGAATAACAGCCACCGTAAATGGCAAACCCTATGTAAATCAATTATGTAATTATAGCAAACTGGGATATTTAATACAAGATAATTGTTATGGCAAAACAGGCATTTACAAAGTAATAAAAATATTTTATAATTGTAAGCAAATTTTAATAATAGCTTGGATATAGTTCCAATATTAAATGCACAATATGGAGGATTAGTAATGGAAAAGATTAAGATGACAACACCACTCGTTGAGATGGATGGAGATGAGATGACAAGAGTATTGTGGAAGCTTATTAAGGAAGAACTGCTTTTACCTTATGTAGACCTTAATACAGAGTATTATGATCTTGGACTCGTCCATCGTAATGAAACTAATGATCAAGTTACTGTTGACTCAGCAGAAGCAACTAAGAAATATGGTGTTGCTGTCAAGTGTGCTACAATCACTCCTAATGCAGCAAGAGTTAAGGAATATGACCTTAAGGAAATGTATAAAAGCCCTAATGGAACAATCAGAGCAATATTAGATGGTACTGTATTCAGAGCACCTATTATTGTTAAGGGTGTTGAGCCATATGTTAAGACTTGGAAAAAGCCTATCACAATAGCAAGACACGCTTATGGTGATGTATACAAGGCATCAGAGATGAAGATTCCAGCAGCTGGCAAGGCAGAGCTTGTATACACAGATGAGCAGGGTAACGAATCAAGAGAGCTTATTCATAACTTTAAGGGGGCAGGAATTATTCAGGGTATGCATAACCTTAACGATTCTATTGAGAATTTTGCAAGAAGCTGCTTTAATTTTGCACTTGAAACTAAGCAGGATCTCTGGTTTGCAACTAAGGATACAATCTCTAAGAAGTACGATCATACATTTAAGGATATATTCCAGGATATATATGATAAGGATTATGCTGATAAGTTCAAGGAAGCAGGAATTGAGTATTTCTATACATTAATAGATGATGCAGTTGCAAGAGTTATCCGTTCAGAAGGTGGATATATCTGGGCATGCAAGAACTATGATGGTGACGTTATGTCAGATATGGTTGCAACAGCATTTGGTTCATTATCAATGATGACATCAGTTCTGGTATCTCCACAGGGATATTATGAATATGAGGCTGCTCATGGAACAGTTCAAAGACATTATTACAAGCACCTTAAGGGAGAAGAAACATCTACTAACCCTATTGCTACTATATTTGCATGGACAGGAGCTTTAAGAAAGAGAGGAGAACTCGACTCACTTCCAGAACTTTCAAAGTTCGCAGATACACTTGAAAAGGCTTGCATCAAGACAGTAGAAGATGGTAAGATGACTAAGGATTTAGCACTTATTACTACATTAGGTAATCCTGTAACACTTAATACACAAGGTTTTATTAAGGCAGTTAAGGAGACACTTGAAAGTCTTTTATAATTGTGCCAATAAAGGGTATTATTATATAGGATATTATATATAGAAGTGTTGGATTTCACTTGTGATATCTATAGATATTCGTATGAATTGAGGATTTTGAATGAAGTTTAAGTTTGAGGTTAAAGATCTTTTTAAACTCCCCAATATTTTATGTTATATAAGAATTGCACTGGTTCCGCTGTTTGTATATCTTTATTTTACGGCAGAAGAACCAGTGGATTATTATGTTGCGACACTTGTTGTAATGCTTTCGGGGATAACAGATTTTCTTGATGGGCAGATAGCAAGACGTTGTAATATGATAACTGATTTGGGTAAGATTATTGATCCGGCAGCAGATAAGCTTATGCAGCTTGCAATGTTAGTTACTCTGGCTATTAATATTCCATATATGTGCATACTTGCTGTATATCTTATTGTCAAAGAGGTAGTTATGGCACTTATGGGTCTTGTAGTTATGAAAAGGGCGAATAGGAGATTAGATGGTGCTAAATGGTATGGCAAGGTATGTACAGCAGTATTGTATGTGTGTATGCTTGCTTTAGTTGCATTTCCGCATATGCCGGTTAATCTTCAATATGTTATAATGATAGTGTGTGCAGCAGTATTGACATTTGCATTTATTATGTATATAAGAATATATATAATAATGTTAAAAGATAACCATTATGGTAATGATGAAAGAAAGTTGTATTAATATGTATAATATATTTGATATTACATTTAGGGAAATGAATGTTAACCAGTTAGCGGTATGGTTTTTTATATATAGTTTTTTTGGCTGGGCTATGGAATGTATAGTCATAAGAAAACAGCTTGGATATTGGGAGAACAGGGGTTTTGCCAAGCTTCCGTTCTGCGTTATATATGGATTTGGCGTGTTTATAGCATTTCATATATTTGCACCAATTGAGGGTAATTACCCTGCTTTATACATTGCTGGTGCTATATGTGCGACAATATTTGAGTATATGACAGCAAGACTTATGCAGAAGCTTTTTGGTGAAGTATGGTGGAATTACGACCATCTAAGATTTAATTATAAAGGAATAATATGCCTTCAAAGCACTCTTGGCTGGGGGGTATTAGCAGTTCTTATATTCAGTGTATTCAATAAAATGGTAGAACGTGTTGTATTCAGTATGGATATGAGGGTAACTACAGTGTTATCAATTGTGCTTGTTATATCATATGTTGTGGATTTCTCTTACCATTTTACTAAGAGAATTGCTAATAAGAAAATGGAAAGTGTAGTTGCACAGGCTTCAAGTGCTGGCAGCCTTCAGAGGTTTTTTCATAGATAATCAGCGGGGTGGACAATGTTAGAAAGTCTTAAGAATAATGTCAGGCTGCTTCGCAGGAGCAAACGACACGTAATTCTGTTTGAACTGACATATAAGTTACTGGCAGTAGCAGTTATATATCCTATATTAACTGCCGCCATTAATCTTTGTATGAAGGTTGCAGGAATCAGATATTTAACAAATGAATATATTGTAAAGGCACTGACAAACCCTGTTGTTATTATAGCTTTGTTTACAGGCATTATACTGTTTGTCGGTTACTGCATTTACGAGATGGCATATTTGGCTGTGTGCTTTGAAACTAAGAGAAAAGGTAATAACGCATCTATAATTGATAATATATATAATGCGTACCTGCGTCTTAAAAATTTAATCCGAATTCAAAGCATACCGCTTTTTTTATTTTTCTTTATTTCGATTATATTTATAAATGTTACAATTGTCGCTAATCTTATATATTCAGATACATTGAGCAATCTTATCGGAAGTACGATGAGAAGAAACAGGTATATGATATATATGCTTGTGGCAATAGTTATGGTTCTTATATATTATTATGTTATAAGAGGAATTTTCTCATTTAATATATATATGATGGAGGGGAAGAATTTCAGACAGTCATATAAGAAAAGCTCACAGATTGTAAGAAATAACAGATTAAGGGTAATTATGTCTGTTATTGTATATAATCTTGCAATATTTGTAGCTATAGCAGTGTTCTATACAGTTATTTCGCTTATACTTATAGGCGGTGTTAAGCTTCTTGATATGGCTTATCTTGGAAGTGCGGTATATTTATCAGTTCTTAGGGAATTGAGGGCCGGTGTGAAGATTTTTCTTGTGTTTATATCAATACCTTGTTCATTCTCAATGATTTCATATATGTATTATAAATATTCCGATCTGGATGATAGTGAATTTGAATTCGTGGATATTGACGAAGGTTCAGCAAGGGTCAACAGGATAATATATGCAGTTGTGCTGGCATTATCCATAGTGCTTGATATTATATATATAATTGGGTCATTTAATAATAATCCGTTTGAGAGAGTGGCTATATTCCACAATACGGATATAACTGCCCACAGAGGTGCTTCAGTAGATGCACCTGAGAATACTCTTGCGGCATTCAGTAAGGCGATTGAAGATATGGCTGATGTTATAGAGTTAGATGTCCAGATGACCAAAGACGGCTATATTGTTGTTATGCATGATACATCAGCATACAGGACTACAGGTGTTCTAAAGAATATTACGGAGCTTACTTTAAGAGAAGTTAAAAGACTTGATGCCGGGTATTGGTATTCAGAGGAGTACAAGGGCGAGAAAGTTCCAACACTTGAAGAAGTATTGCAGCTTGCCAAAGGAAAGATTAAACTTAATATAGAGATTAAAACGGCGGATAACAGTGATGAGGTAGCAAAGAAGGTTGTAAAGCTTATACAGAAATATTCAATGCAGGATTCGTGCGTTATCACCTCGTTTGATTATAGTGCATTGCAGGCTGTTAGGTCTTATGATGAGGACATAGAAGTCGGGTATATATTATCGGTGGCTTATGGAAAGTTCTATGAGATAGATGACGTGGATTTCTTTAGTGTCAATGCTTCGTTCCTTACTAAGAGAGTTGTTGATGCTATTCATAATTCAGGAAAGCAGGTATATGCGTGGACTGTTAATAATGACGCTTCTATAAAGAATCTTACTAATAAAGGTGTTGATAATATAATAACTGACAAACCTGTAACGGCAAGAGAGGTTATATATTCAAGAGATACAAGTGAGACATTGATTAATATGATAAAGTATGTATTTAACCAGTGATTAGCTTGGTAACATATATGCGTAAATGTACGCGGAAACGGGGGTCTATATGTTAAGAGGTATAGGTACATCTAAGGGAATTGGTATAGGAAAAGCACTTATTATCCATAAGTGTAAGAATGCTGTCAGCCGTGTTAAGATTAAGGATACAGAAGCTGAGGTTGATAAGTTCAATGAGGCTGTGGAAAAGTTCATACAGGAAACTAATGAGCTTGTGGATAAGTTGTCACAGAAGCTTAATGGTGATGATAAGAATGCTCTTGTATTAAAAAATCAGGAATATCTTATAAGAGATCCTGAGTTTACCAGTGGTGTAATAAGTGCTATAACTAATGACAAGCTTAATGCAGAAGCTGCGGTTGAAGATACCTGTGAGATGTTAAAGAACATATTCTTAAGCCTTAACAATGATACGATGACACAGAGAGTAGCCGATATTGAAGATATGAAACAGCGTCTTATAGCAATAATGCAGGGACAGAAGAATATTGATCTTACTAAACTTTCTGATAATACTGTTATTATTGCCGATGAAATCCATCCATCGATGACAGCTAATATGGATACAGAGCATATTGCCGGTATCATATCAGAGAAGGGCGGAGATACATCACACGCTTCAATTCTTGCAAGAGCATTGGAAATCCCTGCTGTATTAAGTGTTAAGGATGTATGCAGTAAAATTACAGAGGGTGAAGAAGTTATAGTTGATGGAGCTTACGGCGAAGTATTTGTCAATCCTACACCTATAACTCTTAAGATATATAATAAAAAGAAAAAAGCATATGATGAAAGAGTTAAGGAACTTAAGAAATATATAGATAAACAGACTGTTACAAAGGACGGCAGAAAAGTAATGCTTGCTGCTAATATAGGCAATGCTGATGAGGCGGCTAAAGCGGTAAAGGCTGGAGCTGAGGGTGTCGGACTTTTCAGGACGGAATTCTTATTTATGAACAAGCAGGCACTCCCAACAGAGGATGAGCAGTATAACGAATATAAGAAAGCAGCAGTTGTGCTTGATGGCAGACAGCTTACGATAAGAACGCTTGATATTGGCGGAGATAAAGATATTCCTTATATGGGACTCACAAAGGAGTTAAATCCATTTCTTGGATACAGGGCCATAAGGTTCTGCCTTGACAGGATAGACATATTCACAACCCAGTTAAGGGCTGTATTAAGGGCAAGTGCATATGGCAATATAAGAATTATGATTCCTATGATAACTTCGGTTACAGAGGTGCAGGCAGTTAAGAAGATTATAAATGGTATATGCAGGGATCTGGACAAGAAAGGCATTAAGTACGATAAGGATATAAAGATAGGTGTTATGATAGAGACACCAGCTGCGGCAATAATGGCAGATGTACTAGCACATGAGGTTGATTTCTTCTCAATCGGTACGAATGATTTGACACAGTATACACTTGCTGTTGACAGAGGCAATGAGAATGTTGCTTATCTTTACTCTGCACTCAATCCAGCCGTTATACGAAGTATTAAATACATAATTGAGTGTGCTCATAACGCAGGTATTGAAGCAGGAATGTGTGGAGAAGCGGCGGCAGATGAAAGAATGATACCACTTCTTCTTAATTTCGGACTTGACGAGTTCTCTGTTACAGTGAGCAGGGTGCTTGAAACTAGAAAAGAGATAGCTTCGTGGAGCAGTAAGGAAGTAAAAGAGATAACAGAAAATGTTATGAATTATTCGGAAGAAAAGGAAGTATCTAACTATCTTAGCGACTGCATAGCAAAAGAATAGATTATTATATAATAAATGCTTTGTGTTGATTGATATGTTAAGACATCTGCTTCTGGCATAATAGAATTGATTGGAGGAAAATATGGCATTATATGATACAGATGACGAGCAGGAAAAGGTTGTACTTGTCGGCGTAGAGTTAAATCCTCTTGACGACTGCGGGAAGTCGTTAGAGGAGTTGGCAGAGCTTGCTAAGACTGCCGGAGCGGTCACAGTAGGAAAGATGATACAGCCACGTGACAGCTTTCACCCTGCAACATATATTGGTAAGGGTAAGCTTGAAGAATTAAGGCTTATGATAGATGAGCTTGGTGCAACAGGCATAATATGTGATGATGAGCTGTCACCAGCCCAGTTAAGAAATCTTGAAGATGCTCTTAATACTAAGATTATGGACAGAACAATGGTTATTCTTGATATATTTGCCGCAAGAGCTTCATCAAGTGAAGGTAAGATACAGGTTGAGATGGCACAGTTAAAATACAGGTCAACAAGACTTGCAGGACTTGGAACAACACTCTCAAGACTTGGTGGTGGAATAGGAACAAGAGGACCGGGTGAGAAGAAGATAGAAACAGACAGGAGAATAATAAGGGACAGGATTGCTCATTTGTCAGGTGAGTTAAAGGAGATTAAGAGTCACAGAGATGTGCAAAGACAGAACAGACAGGACAGTTCTACACCAGTTGCAGCTATAGTAGGTTATACTAATGCGGGTAAGTCAACACTTCTTAACAGGCTGACCGATGCAGGTGTATTATCTGAGGACAAGCTGTTTGCAACACTTGATCCTACAACGAGGGCACTTACACTTCCTAATAAGGAAAAAGTGCTTATGACAGATACTGTTGGATTTATCAGAAAGCTTCCACATAATCTTATAGAGGCATTTAAGAGTACACTTGAGGAAGCGAAATATGCAGATATGATAATTCACGTTGTGGACTGCTCTAATGATGATTACGAAAGACATATGGCAACAGTATATGAGACATTGAAGCAGTTAGATGTAGGTGATAAGCCGATAATTACACTTTTTAATAAATGTGATAAATACGGCGAACTTCCTATACTCAAGGACAGCAAAGCTGATTATGTTGAGAATATTTCAGCCAGGACGGGTGTGGGAATAGATGAATTTCTGGAAGATGTGCAGGATATTATATTAAAGAGCAGAATTAGAATAGAAAGAGTATTTCCTTACAGCGATGCAGGCAAAATCCAGCTTATAAGAGAATACGGACAGCTTGAAAGTGAGGAATACACACAGGAGGGCATAAGTGTCAAAGGATATGTGCCAGCCTGGGTAGGAGGCAAACTATGAATTTAATTGCACTTGTTGATAAAAAATGGGGAATAGCTAATAAAGGAAGAGAACTTGTTGATATTCCAGAGGATAAGAAGCTGTTCCGTGAAGAAACTTATGGAAAAGTTGTTATTATGGGAAGAAAGACATTAGAAGCACTTCCTAACCAGTCAGCACTTGTTGGAAGAAAGAATATTGTTCTTACAAGAAATAAAGATTATGAAGCTAAAGATGTATGTTTATGCCATAGTGTTGAAGATGTGCTTGAGAAGGTAAAAAATGTGGATAGTAAGGACGTATATGTCATCGGTGGTGGACAGATATATAAAGAATTCCTTCCATATTGTGATACAGCACATATTACAAAGGTTGATTACTCTTACGAAGCAGATACTTATATAAGTGATTTCGATAAGCTTAAAGACTGGAGAATTACAGGACAGAGTGATGAACATACATACTTTGATATATGTTATGAATTTGTAAGGTATGAAAGAAAGGGTAAGGCTGATGAAATGCCAGAATAAAAAGAAAAATGTAAAGCGTGCTGTGGCTGGTATAATATTTCTTTCCGTAATAGCAATAATATTATCGGCATATGGTGTTACACAAATGTATGCTTCTCCAGAGAAAAAAGCTTTAAAAACGATGTTGAAATCTGGAGAACTTTTACAAAGCACAGTTGAAAAATATATAAACAACATAGATGTAAGAGCCAATAACTATACTGGAAAAATCAATATATCGGAGTTGATATATGATAATACTGATTATATGCAGGGTAAGAATAGTGCAGAATATACCATTACAGCTAATATCGATAATAATGGAATAAATGTAGTTATACCTGAATTGACTAATGATACATTTTTAATATCTAAAGCTGATATATCAAGATATATTAATATAGATGCAGATCAGCTTAAGCCTGTTTTAAAAGCTGCATTAGCTGACTTTGTGAAGGGCTATGAAGTTATGGCAATGGATTGCGTGAATACAGTCAGCGAAACAGGAAAACACACTTATAATATTAATATAGATGAAACAGCTTTAGTTAATGGCTTTAATACATTTGTGGATGAATTATATAAAGATTCACAGGTTCTTCCATATATTTCGTTGTTAAATGTATATGGCATAAAAAAGGACAGTATTAAATCTGAATTTGCCACGGAAGTAAAGGACTGCAATGTAGTGCTTGATATAGAGGCTGATAGGGATAATAACCTTGTAAAGGTGAGTGCTGTAGTATATTACAATCAAAACGCTGTCTGTAATATGGTTATTGATTTTGATGGACTGGATAATATGACGCTATATATTATGGCTGAATATTCACAGGCTGAATATGTGAATTCGGTAATACAGATAGATATGCAAAGTGATAATGTAATAGGAGTGTCAGCCGATGCAGATATACATTTTATGAATCACAGTTTAAAGCTTAAGGCATCAGGAAATATTAATATCCAATAAGTCTTTGCAAAATAATTATTTTACATTTCTGTAACCAATCCTGAAAAAAGCGTACTCTATAAGTGAAAGCTTTCAAAAAGAAATAATTAAGGACGATTTAATAAAGTGTGCAGCGAAGAAAAAATAATTGATTTAATAGCAAACAGAGATGAATCTGGAATGCGTGAATTAATGGAGCGGTATCAAAGACCATTAATGAAGCTTGCAATGAATATGCTTGACAGTGAGGAAGATGCAAGAGAATGTGTTAATGATACGTTTTATGAAGTATGGAAATCAGTTCCAGATAACAGACCGCAATATTTGTTTGCATATTCAGCTACTATATGCAGACATATAATCTGCAAGAGAATAGACTATGACAATGCATTAAAAAGAAGCTCTAATGTTATAGAACTTACAGCCGAGATGGAACAGTGTATCGGCAAGCCTGATAAAGCACTTGAGGGTGATGAACATATGGTAGGAGAATTGATTAATACATTTCTTAAAACATTGGATACTGATAAGAGAAATATATTTATCAAAAGATACTGGTATTCACAACCTGTTAAAGTTATATCAAAAGAACTTGGAAAGAGCGAAAGTTCAGTTAAGGTTGCACTGCACAGATTAAGGAAAGATTTAAAGAAGCTTTTGGAAAGTGAGGGCGTTTTGGTATGAATGGTGAGAAATTATTTAAGTCAATGAACAATATTAATCAGGAGTGGATTGAGCAGGCAAAGCCAGCTAATAAGCCTGTCATAATGAGAACCAGATCAAAAATATATAGAAATATAGCAGCAGCGGCAGCCGCAGTGATTGCAATCTCGGGATTAACTTACACTGGTGTATACGCGTACCAGAAGTATCTTGTCCCAAAGAGTAATGTCAAATTTGAATCTCATATAAGCGGGGATAGTTCGGTTAATGTCTATAATACAGGTAATGTTACATCTACAGAAGAATCTAATGTTGACGTGGAATGGGGAAAATATGTTGCTAATGGTGGAAGATTTTATATTGAATTGACTATAAAGTCAAAAGACGGAAGTCCGATTATACCTAATGATGATACCTTAAGTCCAATAATTGGTACATTTGATTTTGCAGATACTGTAATAAAAATAAGTGATGAAACAGACCAGTTCAAATCAACAGGTACATTATACCATCTTAATTATAATGGTATGTCAGATGATGGTTCAGAAATATATGCAGAATTAATATATGTTAATGCTGATTCAAGAGATATTGTTAATCATAACATTTCGATTGATGTTAAGGATCTTAAGTGTACGTACAGAAATGGTGAAGATAATAAAACAAGAGAAACCAGAACCTTAGCAACAGGGGAGTGGTCTTTTGAAACAGTTCTTAAGAGTAGCAGCACAGGTGTGCTTAGTACAACTCCTAATATATCGGTTACATCATCTTGTAATGCAGACCAGACTATCAATATAGATACACTTAAATGTGATGGATTCGTACTTGATATATATGGAACAGGAAATGCAGACTTTAAGTGGTTTGGCATGAGTGGTAAATATGCACCTGTAGTACATCTTAAAGATGGCACAGTTGTTAGTATTGACAACAAAACTTCTGATTTAAGTGCCAAAGCAGGTATTATGCATATATCATTTGCATTAAAACAGGTTATCAGTGTTGATAATATTGCATCTATTGAGTGGCATGGTGTAACAATATATTCAGCAGAATAATAAACTATAATTAATAACTACAGCTCCTAAAATGTAAAATAACCTAAAATAAACCCTTCAAAAGTAAGACACTGTTTCTGACTTTTGGAGGGTTTTAAATGTTTGTTAATTAAATAGCAATCTGTTATGAATATACAATGTATGTGCTGTAGCGGAATCTTCTTAAACGCTGTTCCATTTTAATAGCATTTAAGAGAATACGGTAAGCACCGACCTGAACCTTATAATAGCCGTCCTCATATATTATAAATGCAGGAAATCCGTCCATTAAAAGTGAATTTAACATTCTGTCGGCATTATCCTTGTTGCGGTATGCGCCAACCTGTACACGGTAAAGTGCTTCATTTTCTGTGTCATAATCATTATTGTCACAAGGACATTGTGGCATAATATTTGAACTACTGACAGGGACAGAAAACACCTCGTTATCAGGTGGGATGGAATTAACCATAGCTGTGCTGTCAATTGGGGCAGAAGCAGTTCTGCCAGAGTTATTCATTTGGCTGTTGCTGCTATTATTGTTGTTACTATTGTTGTTGCTATTATTATTGTTGTCAGTGCGATTGCTTTTATTGGAAGTGGTATTTCCGGGCCTGCCTGATGGTATGCTTTCTAATATTCCGTCTGCGATTGCCTGTGCAATACTGTCAAATTCTTCATCAAATAGATAATTGTCTTTATCGTTGTTAATAAATCCAGCTTCAACAAGAACGGCTGGCATTTTGGTACGCTTAAGGACAACAAGGTTTTTGCGTTCGTCTACACCAAGATTTTTAAAGCCTGCATCTTCAAGCTGGTTATTAATATTTCTTGCCACCTCAGCCTTTAAACCAGTATCGCTGTATACAAGGGTTTCAACGCCAGAATATTGGTTAGGATTTTCTGAGGAATTGCGGTGTATTGATACGAAAAGGTTGGCACCGGAATTATTCGCATCGGTTGCTTTCTTAAATGGGGTTTCGTATTCGTCAGTAGTTCTTGTGTAATATACATCTATGCCATTTTTTTTAAGTATGTCACCGACAGCTAAAGTAAGGTCGAGAGTGTCATCTTTTTCCCGTCTGTCCTTATATACAGCACCGGGGTCGCTTCCACCGTGTCCGGCATCAAGGGCGATTCTATAATCAGCCATAAATCCTCCTAAAGGAAATATCAGTTTATTTTATTCATAAAATTTCATAAAGATACATATAATAATCAAAAATATAATGAATAATATAAGAGGAATTAGATTATGGTGTATGTACATACAATGGAAACTCCTGCCGATGCAATAGATAAAGGAAAAATGCGCATTAATGTATATGATAAACAGCAGGGTATACCATTGGCAGATGCAAGGATTTCACTTGCATATACAGGAAATCCTGAAAGAATTATCAATGAGATAACTACTGACTCAGAAGGAGCAGTTAATCTTGATGACCTTCCTACACCGCCGGTGGAGTATAGTATGGAACCGGGTGAGAACCAGCCATTTTCGGAATACACTATTGATGTTAATGCAGATGGCTACGAGGAGATTAATATATCCGGTATTGATGTATTCTCAGGGGAAACAAGTATTCAGAATGTGTATCTGAATGAAGATAACAGGGAGATTCCAGAGAATAATATTGTAATTCCGGTTAATACGCTGTATGGCAGTTATCCTGCCAAGATACCAGAGACTGAGATTAAGCCGGTACGCCAGTCGGGGGAGATTGTGTTAAGCCGCGTTGTAATACCAGAAACAATAGTAGTGCACGATGGTGTTCCTACAGACTCCACAGCACTTGATTATTATGTGAGATACAAGGATTATATTAAAAATGTAGCGAGCAGTGAAATATATTCGACATGGCCAAGACAGACGTTGGAAGCTAATATTTTAGCGATTATGTCCTTTACATTAAACAGAGTGTATACAGAGTGGTACAGAAACCAGAATTACAACTTTACGATAACCTCATCAACTGCATTTGACCACAAATGGGTCAACGGACGTAATATATTTGAAAGCATTTCACAGGTTGTGGATGAAATATTTGATAATTATCTGTCAAGACCGAATGTAAAACAGCCGATATTAACACAGTATTGTGATGGAAAGAAATCAAGCTGTCCTGACTGGATGACACAATGGGGAAGCAAATATCTGGGTGATCAGGGATATTCCTCAATAGATATATTAAGATATTATTATGGAGATAATATGTACATTAATACGGCTGAACAGATACAGGGTATTCCGTCATCGTGGCCTGGAGCAGATCTTGATATAGGCTCATCGGGGCAGAAGGTAAGGCAGCTGCAGGAACAGCTTAATCTTATAGGCGATTATTACACGGCAATACCGGCACTGACGGTTGACGGGATATATGGAGAGCGTACAGCGGAGGCAGTAAGGCAGTTTCAGAGAATTAATAATATGCCGCAGACTGGTGTTGTGGATTTCCCAACGTGGTACAGAATATCGGACAGATATGTAAGGCTGTCAGGAATTGCGGAGCTTAATTGAAAATTTCTGCAATTATTTTCATAATTATATAAAATATTAGTTGACAGCTATAATTATTAGTGATACACTCTAATAGTTGTTAAACAAAGCAGAGTATCCACTCTCACCTTAGCGCAATCGGGCGACTTGGGTTTATATTTTTAAGAATGTGCATGATAAACAGCAATTAAGATGCATTATGATTAAAAAGTGGATAGTCTGACTATCCACTTTTTTTGATTTTGGAGGTGCACTACTATTAGCGAATTAATGATTAACGAGCAGATCCGTGATAAGGAAGTTCGTGTTATTGGAGAAGAAGGACAGCAGCTTGGAGTTATGTCTCCTAAGGATGCTATGAAACTGGCAAGAGAGGCAGAGGTTGATTTAGTAAAGGTTGCCCCATCTGCAAAGCCACCTGTATGTAAGCTTGTGGATTATGGCAAGTATAAGTATGAACTTGTCAGAAAAGAGAAGGAAGCTAAGAAGAAGCAGAGAACAATAGAAGTCAAAGAAGTTCGTTTGTCACCTAACATAGATGTTAATGATTTGAATACTAAGTGTAATTCGGCAAGAAAGTTCATCGAGAAAGGCAATAAAGTAAAGGTATCTTTAAGATTTAGAGGCCGTGAGATGGCGCATATCGATTCCAGCAAGCATATATTAGAAGATTTTGCTGAGAAGTTAAGTGATATTGCAGTAGTAGACAAAGCTCCAAAGTTAGAAGGCAGGAGCATGACTATGTTTTTAACTGAAAAACGTTAAAATATTATTTATTCCATATGAGAATTAAATTAGGAGGATTATTATGCCAAAGGTAAAGACAAAAAGAGCAGCTGCAAAGCGTTTTAAAGTAACTGGAACAGGTAAATTAAAGAGAATGAAAGCTTACAAGAGCCATATTCTTACAAAGAAGACTACTAAGAGAAAGAGAAATCTTAGACATGCAGCTATGACAGATGCAACTAATGTAAAGACAATGAAGAAGATTATGCCATATTTATAAGATATGGATGTCTGTGATTGATTATTAGGAGGAAATTAAGAAATGGCAAGAATTAAAGGCGGTATGAACGCAAAGAAGAAGCATAACAGAGTATTAAAGCTCGCTAAGGGTTATAGAGGAGCTAGATCTAAGCAGTACAGAGTTGCTAAGCAGTCTGTAATGAGAGCTCTTACAGAGAGTTACAAGGGTAGAAAGCAGAAGAAGAGACAGTTCAGACAGTTATGGATTGCAAGAATCAATGCTGCAGCAAGAATGAACGGTCTTTCATACAGCAAGTTTATGTATGGCTTAAAGTTAGCTAACATCGACCTTAACAGAAAGGTATTAGCTGAGATGGCTGTAAACGATGCAGAAGGATTTGCTAAGTTAGCAGAAGTAGCTAAGGCTAAGATTGCTTAATTAAGATTTATGTTGGTATTAATACCAGTTATATAAAAGGCAGAAAGCGAATTGATGTGTTCCAGTAATTCGGGAGCATATCAGATTGGGCTTTTTGCCTTTTTTTGTGATAATATTGTGAAACATTTGCATAATACTGGTTTTAAAAGTGATATTGTGGTATAGTTTATAAGTCGGTGTTACGGCAATATTTAATGTGGAGACAGGTTATGAAAAAAGTATTAAAGAATAAAATTGTAAAATATGCTGTTACAGCAGCTATGGTTATGTCAGTTATGATGACAACAGCCTGTAACAGTAAGATAAAGGTGGATTATGGATACAATCCAACTGATTATGTAGAGCTTGGAGATTATAAGGGAATTCAGGCTGAGGTTGATGTAACAGCCATAACTAATCAGGTTATAGATAATAAGATTGCAGAACAGCTTGAAAGTGAGACAACATATACAGATGTTAACAGGGAAGCACAGAAAGGCGATAAGGTTACATTTGGTTATACTGGTACATCAGGCGGACTTTCAATAGATGATTTTACTGGTTCTGATTATAGTATGACACTTGGTAAGGATGCTTTCCCTGTTGCAGGAACTGGCTTAGATGAAGAATTATATGGAATGGTTGCAGGACAGACTAAGGTAATAACAATCACACTTCCAGAGAATTCAAAGTATTCTGATTATGCTGGCAAGAGAGTTGTATTCGAGCTTACAATGAGTTATGTACAGCAGGCTAATGTTCCTATGCTTACAGATGCTTTTGTTAAGAGTGCGTTCAACTGCGAAACAGTTGATTCATATAAGGCACATGTTAAGAATGATGTCAGTGGAACAATAGAAACTAAGATAACAGAAGCTAAGAATGAAGCAATACTTACCCAGCTCCTTGACAAATGCAAGGTTACAGGTTATCCAGAGGAATTCCTTGCACAGCAGTCATCAAAGCTTGAGGAATCAATAAGCTTTTACAGCACACTTCAGGGAAAGACTAATGATGAATATTGCCAGAACCTTTATGGCATGACATTTGATGAATTCGTTAAGGCATCAGCAGGACAGCAGCTTGTATATCAGGCAATTGCAGAAAAGGAATGTCTTGCAATTACAGATTATGAATACAAGGATGACCTTGAGCAGTTCGCTAAGGACAGTGGTTATTCAAAGGTAGATACATTTACAGATAAATATGACAAAGAAACTATTGTTAAGTCTATGCTTGTTAAGAAGGCACAGAATTTAGTAATGGATAATGCAGTCATAACAGAGAAGTAGGATATATAAGAATACATTTGTTGAACATACATTATAAATCAGAAATCATAACTGGATAAATATATTTAATGATATACTAATTCAGGCAATGGTTTCTGATTTTTTGCTTTTAAAATTATCGAACATTTGTTATACTAAATTATGATATTGTGTATGCACAGCATATGAAGGTTAAGTTTAGATGCACTGTTGATTTTAATTAAGTGCATTTGTAAGTTAAAGTGGAGATAGTGTGAGTATAATCACACATTGGATTGGAGAGTATATGAATTTAGATGGTTTAAATGACTGCCAGAAAAGAGCGGTTAAAAGGACAGAAGGTCCGCTTCTTATTATAGCGGGTGCAGGTTCTGGAAAGACAAGAGTTCTTACTAACAGGATAGCCTATCTTATAGATGATTGTGGTGTAGCACCATATAATATACTTGCTATTACATTTACTAATAAAGCGGCAAGGGAGATGAGAGAGAGAGTTGATGCGACAGTAGGACAGCAGGCTGGCGAAGTGTGGGTAAGCACCTTCCACTCTACCTGTGTGCGGATTCTCAGGCGTTATATAGATAGAATTGGTTATTCCAATACATTTACAATATATGATACAGATGACGTCAAGAGTGTTATAAAGGATATATGTAAGAAGTTCAATATAGATACGAAGATGCTCAAGGAAAAGACAATTATGAATGCGATATCGCACGCCAAAGATGAGCTTATGAGCCCGGACCAGATGGAGCTTGAGGCTGGTGGCGACTACAATGGCAAGAGAATTGCCAATGTATACAGGGAGTATCAGAAGACATTAAAGCTTAATAATGCACTTGATTTTGATGATTTAATATACAAGACAGTAGAATTATTGGAAAATGATGCTGAAGTACTTAATTATTATCAGGAACGATTTAAGTATATTATGGTTGATGAGTATCAGGATACTAATACATCGCAGTTTAAGCTTATATCAATGCTTGCCGCCAAATATGGCAATCTCTGCGTTGTTGGTGATGATGATCAGTCAATATACAAGTTCAGGGGTGCCAATATTACCAACATATTGAATTTTGAGAATACATTTGCAGGAACTAAAGTAATAAAACTTGAGCAGAATTACCGTTCAACACAGACAATTCTTAATGTAGCCAATGCGGTCATAAGCAATAATATAGGAAGAAAAGCAAAGAGCCTGTGGACAGAGAATGGTGAGGGTGAAAAGGTTAATTATACACTTTATGAAAATGGATATGATGAGGCACAGGGCGTTGTTGACAGTATAAGTTCTATGGTAAGGGACGGCTGGAATTACAACGATATTGCCATATTATACAGGACTAATGCACAGTCTAGAGCGTTGGAAGAAAAACTTATGTTAAAGAATATACCATACCGTATATATGGCGGAATAAGCTTTTATCAGCGTAAAGAAATAAAAGATATACTTGCATATTTAAAGACTATAGACAATGGTATGGACGGACAGGCAGTAAAGCGTATTATCAATGTTCCAAAGCGTGGAATTGGTGCGACAACAATTGAACGAGTTCAGGAATATGCAGACCAGAATGACATAACATTCTGGCAGGCTCTGTGCGATGCTGAGCATATCGATACGATAAAACGAGGTGTTGGAAAGTTAGAGCCATTTGTTACACTTATAGGTTCACTTAAGGCAAAGCAGGAATTTATGAGCATAAAAGAACTTGCCGAAACCGTTATAAGTGACACAAGATATATAGAATGTCTTGCAGAGAGCGAAACAGCAGAAGAAATAGAAGCAAGACAGGAAAATATAGATGAATTGATTAACAAAATAGTAAGCTATGAGGAGAGCTGCCGACAGAAGGAAGAAACTCCTACATTAAGCGGTTTCCTTGAAGAAGTTGCACTCATAGCAGATATTGATAATCTTAATGAGTCAGATAAGCAGGTAATGCTTATGACATTACATAGTGCTAAGGGTCTTGAATTCCCTATTGTGTATATGACAGGAATGGAAGATGGTCTTTTTCCAAGTTATATGACAATAGTGTCAGATGACCCTGCAGAGATAGAGGAAGAAAGACGACTTTGCTATGTAGGAATAACAAGAGCAGAGAAGATACTTAATTTAAGCAGTGCGAAGATGCGTATGGTACGCGGTGAAACACAGATGAATAAAGTATCACGCTTTATTAAAGAAATTCCCGAAGAATATATGCACATAGAAAATAATAGTTCAGGATATAATAAAGGTAAGATTGCATATGGAGGAAAAGATGACTCAGAGGAAACACCTTCGTATAATATCAGAGCCAATGCCAAAGCCGCTCTTAACAGATACGGTTCAGGCAATGTGAATTATAAAGAACCAAAACGTGTATCAATCGGCGGCTCAGCCTCAACAGGTTACAGGTCTTCTGTGAGAAAGGCGAATACTAAGGTTGGTTTTGGTAAAGAATTTCCTATGGATATATTTGATTTAAAGAAGTCATCGAAGGCTGATGGAGTTGGAGGCAGTGGAACTGTCGGTAGATTGACAGCTGGTGGAAAATCTGTATCAGGCGGAAGTTATGCAGGTACTTCATATGGCGCGGCGGGTTCGACTGCCTTTGCTGGCAGTGCTGGAGGAACATCTGGACTTGGATATGGTGTTGGCGATACCGTGGTTCATGCCAAATTTGGAAAGGGAAAAGTAATTTCAATTGATAATGGCACAAGAGATTATATGGTAACTGTAACATTTGATGAGTATGGTTTAAAGAAAATGCTTGCAGGCTTTGCAAGGCTTAAAAAAGCCTAAATATGGTGACAAATGAAATATGTTGTGATACAATATATTTACTTTAAAAGTGTTTTGAAAGGAGCGGTTGTTATGAATAAGGATAAGATTGAAGAGCTTATTGCGGCAAGCAAGCTCAATGAACTTCTTCACAAGAAAGATGTAGAAGAGAGCAAGAAGAAAAGTAATGTAATTATCATAGTATTAGCAGTTATTGGAGCGGTTGCAGCATTAGCAGCTATCGTATATGCAATCTATAGATACTTCACACCAGATTATCTTGATGATTTTGATGATGATTTCGATGATGACGACTTCGATGAAGACTTTGAAGATGATGATGAATTCGAGAACTAATTATTCTGCCAATTAAAGAATGATTAAGACAAAGACCACTGGCTGGCTTACAGCCAGTGGTTTTTTAGATGTTCGGTGATGTGGGAGGAAGGCTGGTTAGTTTCCTGATTAATTATATAGAAGGATTGGAGATAAAAGATGAAAAAAGGCGGCATATATACAGGTTATGTAGAAAGCGTGGATTTTCCTAATAAGGGAAATGTAATAGTTAAGACAGAGGAAGACGGACAGACTATAGAGGAAAAGGCTGTTGTAAAGAATTCAATACCGGGACAGACAGTTAAATTTATGGTAAACAAGAAAAAGCACGGCAAATGTGAAGGAAGGCTTCTTGAAGTTGTCTGTCAGGCAGATACAGAAACTAACGAAAGATGTGAGCATTTTGGCAAATGCGGTGGCTGCGTATATCAGACTGTAAGGTACGAAGAACAGTTAAAGATGAAAGAAAATGCAGTGAAGAAGCTTCTTGCTCCTGTTATTAATACAGAATATGAGTGGGAGGGAATAATTGGAAGCCCTGTATCAAGTGAATACCGTAATAAGATGGAATTCTCATTTGGCGATGAGGTAAAAGATGGTCCGATAGCCCTTGGTTTACATAAGAGAAACAGTATGTATGACATAGTAACAGTAACAGGCTGTAAGATTGTGGATAATGATTACAGAAAAATACTCAAGTGTGTATATGATTATGCACTTGAGAAAAATCTCACTTATTACCACAAAATGAAGCACGAGGGGTATCTTAGACATTTGCTTGTAAGAAAAGCCGTAAAGACAGGACAAATCCTTGTGGATATTGTGACAACTACAATTAATGATATTCCTATGGACGAGCTTGCAGACAGATTAAAAGCACTGTCACTTGACGGAGAGATAACAGGCTTCCTACACACCTACAATGACAGTGTTGCCGATGCAGTAATCAATGAAAAGACAGAGATAGTATTCGGAAGGGATTATATTGAAGAAGAGCTTCTTGGACTTAAATTCAAGATTACAACATTTTCATTCTTCCAGACTAACTCACTTGGTGCTGAAGTACTGTACTCAAAGGCAAGAGATTATGTCGGAACAACAAAAGACAAGGTCATATTCGATCTGTACAGTGGAACAGGAACAATTGCACAGATGTTAGCCCCAGTTGCAAAGAAAGTCATCGGCGTTGAGATAATTCCAGAAGCCGTAGAAGCGGCTAAGATTAATGCCGGCATAAATGGTCTTGATAACTGTGAATTCATCGCAGAGGATGTGCTTAATGCCCTCGATAACATTAAGGACAAGCCGGACTTTATCGTCCTCGACCCACCAAGAGATGGTATCAATCCAAAGGCACTTAAGAAGATAATTGACTATGGTGTGGAGTCAATGGTGTATATTTCCTGCAAGCCTACAAGCCTTGCAAGAGATCTGGTTATGTTGCAGGAGAGTGGGTATGAGGTTAAGAGAGGGTGCTGTGTGGATATGTTTCCAAATACGGGGCATGTGGAAACTGTAATTTTGTTGTCCCGAAAGGCTCCAGATGCCGAAATTAAGGTAAGATTGGATATGTCGGAATTAGACATAACAAGTGCAGAAAGCAGGCAACATATAAAGAAATACAGGAATATGTAAAAAATAAATATGACCTGCATGTAACAAATTTATATATAGCGCAAGTAAAACGTGAATTTGGAATTATAGAAAGAGAAAACTATAACACAGGTGAAGGCAAGGCAAAAGTGCCACAAGTAACAGCTGAAAAAAGGGAAGCTATTATAGATGCACTTAGATACTTCCAGATGATTGAATAAAAAGGCTATACAGAAAAGAACTCCTTCGGGGGTTCTTTTTAATTTTTGGAAGAAAGTTGGCTTTTTGATAAATACATATACTTAATATCTCTTAATAGAATTATCTCATACAAATAGATATATTCTTATACTTCTTAATCTATCAAGATATGATTACTATTACTTAATCTTATTAATACAGATACATTAATGTTATCTATAAAGGTATCATGTATCTTTATATAACAGTTAAATAAATCTATTAGTTAATACTCACTCTCTTATTAATGTTACTAATATAAATAGTAAATCTATTAGTTAATACTCTAACATGATTAATTATTTTTTCTACGCAACAACAATCAAACAAAATGTTTGAGCATTGAAAATCCAATGACAAATGGTTCATACCATTTATTTTTTTACCTGCTTTAGATCATGCCTTACTGCTTAACAAATAAGATTATGAATGATATGTGCGCAGTGCGGCATTACAAATAAATTTAGTTAGTGGGAATCCACTAAACTAATTTCATTGATTTTCGGAAATGACTAACTTCATAAGAAATGTTACCGTGAGCAAAGAAGAGACTGCGTATTCACTTCATCAGAAATCTGGTTTTAAATGAATTTAATTCGTGAAACGATACAATCGACGATCAAGTGAGGTGTGACGGTACATTTAAAACTACTGGTGTGCATATGTACATAACATTTATATAAAGGTTGTGAGTAGAAACTACAAGATTTATCTGTACTGTTTTATACTTCTTACATTTCTAATAATATGATTCTAATTATTTTATTCTAAAATAATTTCTGGCTTTTTTTAGCAAAACGCTGGAAGGCTTAATATTACTGGCTTTATAAGGTGTCAAAAAAATATAGGTGGAAGAAAGTTGGGGTATAGGTGGAAGAAAGTTGGGGTGATAGGTGGAAAGAAGTTGGGGTTGAAGTGGAAAATAAAAAAAATTTCCACTTTCATTTTCATCTGTCATATTAATATTGGAGGTGTTGAATATGGCAAAAAAATTAAAATATCAACTAACAAAAAATACATTTGTAGACAATGATATAGTAAGGTACAGCGATGCATTTAAAAACCTAAATGCATCACAAATTAATTTGTTTTTATTTTTATGCTGTCTTGCAAAACAGCAATATGATGTAGAAAAAGATGATGAAACAGAAGGTAAAAAAACTGGATGGTCAGATGAAATAAAAATCAACATGATTGACTTTTGTAAAGTATGTGGCAAAAAAACAGACTGGTTTGATATGCCAAAAGAGAAGAAAGATGCAATATTAGATTGTTTTAGGGATTTACAAAGACAGCAATTTACACTTTATAAATCAAAAAGAAGATCATTATCAGATGGTTTTGAAAGCTATAATTATCTTTCGTATGTAATATATAAAAACAATGTATTAACAATAAGTATGGATGAAAAAACCAGATTATTTTTCATGAATTATGATTGCTTTTTTACATCCTATGAAATAGGGCAGGTAATACAACTTAAAAGTGAAACTTCAAAATTGTTATATATCTATCTTAGATCATTTTGGGATGCTAACAAGAAACAATTTTTACCAACATCATTATCATTAGATAATTTTAGGGATATTGTAGGAAAAACAGGTAGCTATTTAGAATATAAAGATTTAAAGAGGCATGTACTTGAAAAGGCTATTGCGGAAATTAACGAAAAAACAGATATTATAATAAGTGGTGATTATGATGTATATAGACATTTAACAAATGGAAATGAAGAAAATATGACACCAGAAGAAATAAATGTAGAATAAAATCTATGGAAATGCGTACAGATGATGAAAACAGAAAAACTGTAACAGGATTGACATTTAGAATGACAATGAAGCCTAAAGAAGTAGCTGAAGATTATTTGTATGATCTTTTTGATGATGAACTAATAGCAGAAAGAATGAGATTAAAAGCTATGAAAAAAAGGGTAAATGAAAATTTAGAAGAAAATAAAAAATTCAGAAGAAATAATAATACACCAAACAAAAAGGTTTAGCATGCCAGTGCTTTTTCTGGCTCGGTAAATTTTTTGTGCGGTAGACTGGGAATTGTACGAAGTACAAGGCGTGTAGCGCAAATATAATATACAATAAAGTAAAAATAATGCATAAAAGAATGAATTATGGTATAATTAATTCTGTATGCAATAACTCAGAAAGTGGTGGAATTTTTGAAAATTAATAATAGACGTTACTTAGGAAATAAATATAAATTACTTGATTTTATAAAAGAAGTTGTAGATAAAGAATGTCCAAATGTAAACGTTGTATTTGATGTGTTTTCTGGTACTGGCGCTGTTGCCTCTGCTTTTTTAGATAAAACTATCATTACAAATGATATTTTATATAGCAATTATTTATCACATATAACTTGGTTTTCAGCTCAAAAGTACAATAAAAACAAAATACAAAAGATTATAAATGAATATAACGCTATTAAAGAAATAGAAAAAGATAATTATATGTCCGATAATTTCGCAAATACTTATTTCGACTATAAAACATGCAAAAAAATTGGGTATATAAGAGATGATATTGAAAATAAATATATCAATAAGAATATAAATGATAAAGAACGTGCAATGTTAATTACTTCATTAATTTATGCACTTGATAAGATTGCTAATACTTGTGGACACTATGATGCTTATAGAAAAGGTGTTGCGTATACTGGTAAATTGATTTTAGAAGTACCAGAAATAAATAATAAAATTTCTAAAAAAAATAGATGTTATAATACAGATTCTAATGAATTGGCAAAAACTATAGAATGTGATTTGGCATATTTAGATCCGCCTTATAACAGCAGGCAATATTGTGATGCGTACCATCTTTTGGAAAATATTGCAAAATGGGAAAAACCAGAGGTTACAGGAGTTGCAAAAAAGATGGATAGAACATCTTTAAAAAGTGATTACTGTACAACGAAAGCAACAAAGGCATTTGAGGAATTAGTTGATAATTTAAAATGTAAATATATTATATTATCATACAATAATACTGGTGATAATGCAAATGGTAGAAGTAATGCACGGATAAAAGATGAAGATATTATAAGAATCTTATCAAAAAAAGGTAAGGTGAAAATTTTTTCAAAGTCATATAAGGCTTTTACAACGGGAAAATCTGAAAATAACAACAATGAAGAAAGACTATTTTTATGTATCGTTGACAACAAAGTAATTCCTTCACCTTTAAATTATACAGGAGGAAAAGCGAAATTACTTCCACAGATAAAACCTTTATTTCCAGAAAAAATAGATACATTTGTAGATTTGTTTTGCGGTGGATGTAATGTAGGAATTAATATACCTGCAAATAAACATTATTATAACGATATATCTTCAGTTCTAATTGGTTTATACAATGAATTAGAAAAAATTTCTAAAGACAAGCTATTTAATGATTTAAACAAATTGATTAAACAATATAATCTATCAAATTCATCATTAAATGGTTATGAATTTTATAAATGTAACAGTTCAGAAGGGTTAGGAAAATATAATAAGGACAAATTCAATAAGTTAAAAGAAGATTTTAATAAATTAACAAGAAAAGATAAAAAATATTATGAAATGTTTTTTTTATTGATTATATATGGCTTTAATAACCAGATAAGATTTAATAAAAATGATGAATATAATTTGCCAGTAGGAAAAAGAGATTTCAACAATAACATTCAGAAAAAATTGGAAGATTTTATGAATGTAATAAAAGTGCAGAAAGCAATATTTACAAATGTATCGTTTGATAAATTTAATATTTCAGAATTAGATAAAAATACTTTGGTATATTGTGATCCGCCATATCTTATAACCACAGCTTCTTACAACGAAAATGGTGGATGGACAGAAGATGATGAAAAAAAATTATTGGATTTTTTAGATACATTGAATAAGAAAAAAATAAAGTTTGCATTATCAAATGTAATTCAACATAAGGGGAGAGAAAATAAAATATTAATGGACTGGATAAAGAATAATAAATATCAAGTACATTATTTAAAGTATGATTACAATAATTCAAATTATCAAGCAATGGACACAGACAAAAAAACAGTTGAAATTTTAGTAACTAATTATAAAAAATAAGGAGATGGTTTTAGTGGAAACATTGTGGAGCATGAGTACAACTGTTCGTGAAGCTGAAAGAATAATTGGATTTTTACGAACAGCATTGGAAATGGATGGAAAGCAGTGGAATGATTCAACACAGATTGAATTTCAAATAAGATTGATAAAAAATAGGGAATATTTAAATAATCCAGATAATACCCAATCATTTAATAATCTAAATGCAGAACAGACAAATTTATTAAAAGATAAAACAATAGAAATGACATATGAACAAGCAAAGGAAATTTTTGAAGCCAAAAATTATGAATCTCCGTCTATGCGTGGTAGGCAATCAATGGCACCACTTGTTAAATTAGGATTGGTATATACCAGAATCAATGGCGAAAAGAAAATATGCGTTTCTAATGTTGGAAAAATGTTAGCAAATGGAGAAATAAGCTTTAATGAGTTTATGTTAGATACGTTATTAAAATATCAATATCCCAATCCATATGATAGTGGCTTTAAGACATGGAATACAAAACCTTTTATTAATACATTGCGTTTAATAAAAAAAGTAAATGAATTATGCACCAAAAAAGGATTAAAAGAAAAAGGTATATCTAAATTAGAATTTGGAATTTTTGCATTATCTTTAAAATCATACCAGCAAATAAATGAAGTAGCGGAAAGAGTTTTAGATTTTAGGAAAATATATGAATCTCTTGATGATGACGAAAAGGCAGAATTTGCAAAAAATTATATAGAAGATTATTTATCTGATTTTAATAATCCAGTCAAAAATGTAAATGAATATACAGATAATATGATTAGATATATTCGCTTAACAAAATACATTTATATCCGTGGTAAATATGCTCATACATATATAGATTTAGAGCCAAGAAGAATGACAGAAATTAATTCTATTTTAGAAAATGATGATGGTAGTGCTAAAAATTTTACTGAAGAGGAATGGCGTAATTACATGGGCATGTACGGAACATATGAATTACCATTTGAAACAGTAGGCAAATTAACAGAGATATTAAGTGGTGTTAATGATGAAATAAATCAACTTGAAACAAAATTATCTGTTGATACTACAACAATGTCAATTCCAACAGGAAAAGATGAATTAAAGAAAGTTATTGAAGAAAGAAGAGAATATAGAACAAAATTACAAAATTTAGAGATAAAAGAAGAATATCATACAAATGCGGATAAAATTGATGAGGCATTAGAAGCATTAGAAGATATAAAAACACACAATAGAGCATCGTTGGCAAAGAAATATTCAATAGAATTAGAAAAATGGACAAATGTTGCATTGAATATCATAAATGATTCTAAATTAATAAAACCAAATGCTCCTGTTGGGGATGATAATGAACCAATTTACACAGCACCAAGTGGAGTTGCAGATATAGAATGTTTCTATGAAAATTTTGATGCAATATGTGAAGTTACTATGCTTACAAATAGAGATCAATGGCATAATGAAGGGCAACCAGTAATGAGACATTTAAGGGAATTTGAGGAAGAAAATAGTGATAAAACAAGCTATTGTCTTTTTATTGCTCCAAAACTTCATATAGATACAGTTAATACTTTTTATATGTCTGTTAAATATGAATATCAAGGAAAACCACAAAAAATTGTTCCAATTACTATTGGACAATTAGAATCAATTTTGCAGACAATTAAAAGTTTGGTTTTAAAAGGAAAAACATTGAAACACAATGATATGATGGATTTATATGAAAAATGTATAAATTTATCTGCAGTGTCAGATTCAACAGTTTGGTTAGATCATATATCTAATTCTCTTACAGAATGGGAAGAAGCACTTGTTTCATAAATAATTAGCAGGTTGAAATATACCTGCTTTTTTTATATCTTAAAAACACCACTATATATAGTGGTGTTTGCAAAATGCAAAACACAATATATAGTATGAAATTCAACTGGAAAGCACCAGATTTTTTGGTATAATTAATCTATCACGAAAAGAAAGGAAATAATAGATACGCCAAGAAAAAACATATTTTCTGGCAAGTATGAACCAGATAAGGACACTTGCACAGAAGCAAATGAAAGTAATGTTGCCAGATTTAGAACAGCAATGTTAAAGTTAGACAGAATACATAATGATGATAACGAAAAAGATCTGACCGAAAACATTATGCAGTTATGCTCCAGAAATAATAAGACTGGGGAAAAAATTGAATTAAGTGCTGGTTATGAATTTGAAGATGCCATGGACTGGCTGGAAAAAGTTTATAATGATGTAGATGCTGATTTAATGATAATGGCAATAGACCAATTAGCAGAAAGATATGGTTATACACCAGATATGGATGAAACTATTGAGATTGTGCAGGAGCAAAAGTGTTATACAACGGAAACTTTTGAAAGCGTAATTAATAAAAGCATAAGAACATATAGTTCACTTCCAACATCAAGTCGAAAAGAAGATTTTAAAACAAGAATAGCTGCAGGATATAGATTATATGAAATGGAAAGCCAACCAAGACAGCGTGTACACAGAGGGGAAATCTGGAGGGTAGAAGTGCCGACAGGTGTAGGAAGTGAAACAACTGGTATGAGATGGGCGCTTGTAATATCCCAAAAGGCACATACAAAAGGAAGTTATACATTTAATGCTGTTTATTTAGATGGTCAAGCAGTAAAGAAAGAAGCTTGGCAAATGGAAATAACAGAAGCGGATTTGGAATATGGTGTCTTAGTAAAGGAAACAGAAGATAATAAGTGCAGAATAAATCTTACAGATATATTTACATTAGATAGAAAGCGATTAATGGATCGTAAAGGAAAAGTAAGTGATGCATTTATGAAAAAAGTAATGACAAGAATTGCATCACAATTAGGAATCACATTAGATAGTGGATGTACAATAGAAGGCATTTAATTTCAAATTATTGCATAAATTCAAAATACATATTATAATTGTCTCATTGAAGATATGGAGATTATACATTTCTAATCAATGATTAGATATTGCTGGTAGAAAACCAGATAGTGCTGATAGAAAATCAGATAGTACCAATAGAAAATTGGTGTAGGGTAAACAGGAGTAGTGAGTGACCTCGTTTATACTGAATCATAGCTTCACAAAAAACACATCTGGAAACAGGTGTGTTTTTTTAATGGATAAAAGATCCAAAAAATTAGGAGGAAGCGAAACATCAAAAATTGATTTTACAAAAAAGGCATTGCAAAAAAGGCATCACAGGAAGAAAATCAAAGATTTTGGGTTCCTGTGATGGTAATTCAAAAAGTATACAAAATAGCTGTATAGCTTTTTACTGTCAAAAATTCAAAGGGGGACTTTTTGGAAGCTGTCAAAAATATTACAAGACTTTTTAGGAGTATCTGTCATATTGTATGTGAAAACTTGTGGAGGTGGTATTTATGAGAAATGATAAAAAAACATTTGATGAGATAATTAATGATATTTTAACTTTAATAGTTATAATAGGCTTTGCTACATTTGGAATAGGATGTGTGATTGATTCTATATTCATTTGGATTGCAATATTTACAGGAAAAATTATGATTTCGGCAAACACATACATATTGCTTATGGGAGTACCAGCAGTTGGCACTCCTGCAATATTTTTATTGTCATTGTTAATTATAAGGGTGATGAAATTTTTTGTTAAATGATGTTATAAATGCTTCTCTTTTTTTAAAATAACTTCGTATATAGAATGAAATGAAATATAAAGCAAACGTAATAGATGTAACTATATTGGGGATATGTGAATCTATATTTTGCATAGTCTGTATATATAAATCGGCATCTATTTTATTCCAAATATATAAAGGAATCATAGTTATTATAAAAAGTATTGGTATTATTAACATAACAATCGTTTTATTTTTCAAAATATAGGTTGCTAAGCGTGAAGATATTGATTCGGATTTGAAATCCATCCATTCTAAGGCTTCAAAACTAAAAGTTGTAATGAATGAAAATATAGCTAAAATAAGTGAAAAAAATGCTAAATCTGTAGCAATCGACAGCAAGAAAAAAACAACAACATAACATAGCATAAGAGACAAATATATAAGATCAAACCTGTTTTCTTCATGATACTTTTTTATTGCTTTATTGCGAATTTCATTCTCAGCGTCTTGAACCATATTTCTATTTGTATTAGGCATATAAATATTCCTCCTTAAGTTTATATAGAAATTATAGCATTTTAGTTTATAGAAAGGAAGTGGTCAAATGGTATACGGCTATCATAGAACCAGCACTAAAGAGCAACACTTGGATCGTGGTATAGCTGAAATTACAAAATATTGTGAAGAACATAATATGAAGTTGGAAAAAGTATATACCGACCAGCAGACAGGCAAGAATTTTGAAAGAGCCAGATACATTGTTTTAACAGAAGATGTATTAAGGGCAGGTGACACATTAATTATCACTGAGATAGATAGACTTGGAAGAACTAAACAAGATACATTAGATGAACTTAGAAAGCTAAAAGAAAAGAATGTGCGTGTTATGTTTTTGGAACTTCCAACAACTTTGATAGATTATTCTTCAATAGATAATGAAATGGCAAAAATGATGATGGAAACAGTCAATAATATGATGATTGAATTATATGCATCTATGGCAGAAGCAGAAATGCATAAAAAGCAAAAAAGGCAAAAAGAAGGATATGAAGCATTAAAAGCAAGGGGCGAATGGGATAAATTAGGCAGACCAGCGGCAATAGATTATAAAAAATTCTGTAAGGAATATGAAAAAGTTGAATCTGGAAAAAAGAGACCATGTGAAGTAATGAGGGATTTGAAACTAAATGAATCAACTTATTACAGATATAGAAAAAGATATTTAGCAGAACATAAAAAAGGGGAGTGATATAGATGGGATTAAAAAGAAAAATCATAGCTGTATCACTTTATTTGATTATGATGTTGGGTTGTATAAATGTAAATGTGATAGATGCAAAAGCATCAAGTTTTACATTAAGTGCCAATAATGATAATAGTGCAAATGATGGACTTGGTGCAGTAGATCTTGATTGGTCATCATATTCAAAAAAGAATGTAATGTTTAAAGGCTATCAATCAAAAGATGGTGGTAAAACATGGCAAACAATTTCATTGATGGATTATACATCAGTAAAAGAAATAAAGGTATTACAAATATATCCAATAGAAAATGCAAAAGGACAATTAAAAACATGGATGGAGACAAATGGATACGGCAAAGGTATCATTAAGGTAGATAGTGTATATATAGATGATTTTAATAATAATCCTAATGCTTATTTATCAAAAACAAATGGTAAATGGAATTATGATGTGTTATTTTTGGGAACATGGGATAGTAACAACAGCAAAGATTTAAGTGCAGCTTCAAAATCATTAACAGAATCATATATTAATGATGGTGGTGGTTGCATATTTGGGCACGATACAATACGTTGGGATACATATAACACAGCAGGTGCATTACCAAATTTTACCTCACTTGCTAAATATGTTAATATAACACAAAATTCATATTGGGCAGAAGGAAAAAGTAATGCAAGTACAAGTGTAAAAATAATAAAGAAAGGTTTATTCACAACTTATCCATGGAATATTGGTGAAATAGGAACTGTGTTGAAAATACCTGCTGCACATAGTGTAGGACAATCGGGAAATGGAGATATATGGTTAGAATTTGTAAATCAAACTGCAATACCAGAAGGGGATAAAGGCAATTTTTATTTAACCACATACAACAACTGTGCAATGATACAGACAGGACATAGTAATGGTGCGGCAACAGAAGATGAACAAAAAATAATAGCAAATTTAATATTTTATAATTATCAATTATCTGAAGCAACATCTGTTACAGATAATTCAGCAATGGATACAACGGCACCAAATAAACCAAAAGTTACCGAAAAAGATTCAAAATTTTATTTTAGTGCAACTGATAATGGAACAACATATAAACATAAAATAGAAGCATATGCAAAAAATGATACCAGTACACCAATAGATACATCTAATATAACAACAAGTACAGTAACAACAGGAATAAAAGGATATAGATATTTATATGACAATAACAAAGACACAGTAATAACATCACAAAATGGAACGGAGGTTACAAGTGATGCTATACCTTATAGTAATGAAGGCGGTTATTTACATGTAGCATCAGTTGATAATGCAGGTAATATATCAGAAACCACAACAATAGTATCAAAATATAAAAATAAATACGAACACTGGGCATGGGGCTTCAAAAATGAAGGTAATAACAGCAATAAAACAGCCTTTTTATTACAAACAACATATGGAGAAGAAACATATGGGGAGGAATTTACACCAGATGCAAGTTATGCATTAACAGTGCCAAATGGATTTTATTTAGCACCAAGATTTGGAAATGGACAAATAACAGGTAAGTGGACAACATTTAACTTTGGAACAAAAATAACACAACCTTCTTATGCAATGAACTTTGAATATGATTATTATCCAACAGATTATACAATAACGTATAATTTAGATGGTGGAACAAATAGTAGTTCTAATCCAGACAGTTATACAGTATTATATGGTGTAAAATTTGCAGATCCAAGTAAAAAGGGGTATGATTTTTTAGGTTGGTATGATGCAAATGGAAATAAGCTAACAGGAATCAATGAAGGCTGCTATGCAACATTTGCTGATACTGAAGATTTGTATAATAGATTAAACAAACGAACAACAGGGGATATAAGTGTAACTGCAAAATGGAAGAAACATGATTATTCTATAACAACAAATAAAACTGGAAGTGGTGCTATTTCAAATAGCGGTATAGTAACATACACAAATAATACATCAGTATTTATAATACCAGCCAAAGGATATACAACAAGCAGTTTAAAAATAGATGGGGTATCAGTAACACCAGTAACAAAATATAATTTCTTAAATGTAGAAGCTGATCACAAAGTAGAAGCAACATTTACAATAAGTCAAGATAGAAAGATGGAGCTTATGCAAAAGGAATATAGTTGGATTAATCTAAAATTATAATATGAAATTGACAGCTTCGGCTGTCTTTTTTATTGTGGAAAAATGGTATTAAGTATATAATCAATCTAAATGACAGGAGGGATTATATGGGAAAGATAGATACTTTACAAAAATATATAGATGCGTGTGATGAAAAAAGAAACAATAGGCATGATAAATATGAATTTATTCAGCAAGTATTTGGTGTTTATGATAATGAAATTGAAAATATTCATAGTGGATTAGATATGTACAGATGGGGACATGATGGAAAGACACCAGATTATGATGGTGACATTATAAAAATAAAAGAAAAATTGATTAATTATAAAGATAACTTAGAGATGGAAGAAAAAAAGCGAAAAGATGAATTAGAACTTGCAAGATTAGGTCAGAATAATATAAATTTATCAGCAAATGCAAATAATTCTAATAATATCAATATAAGTATTACATTGGAACAGGCGATAAAGAATATTGAACAGATCCCAGAAGAAACTATGTCAAAAGATGAGAAGGATGATTTGGAGGATAAATTATCTGGAATAGATGCAGCAGTAAAAAGTGGGAAGAAGGAAAAAGCAAAAGAAAAAATAGCAGGAGTTTTAAAGTTTTTGGCTGATAAAGGAGCAGATGCATTAATTGCAATGTTACCATATTTAGGACAAATGGCTGGAATGATACAAAATATATAATATGCATGGAGAGATAGAAAAATGGATAATATAGAACAAAGAAAAAAGCTTGCTAATATATTAAAAAGAGCCCAGAATACAGCAAAACCAGACAAATGTATTGTGTGCGGAGAAACACAGACAAGTTTTTGTAATTCACATTTAATCCCACAAATGATATTAAAAACAATTGCAGAGGAGGGAAAATTATTACATGCTAATGCATTAGTAGGAGTAGAGATATTAGATATAGAAAAGGGAATTAATAATGCAGGTACATTTCATTTTATATGTAGGAAGTGTGATGGAATATTGTTTCAAGACTATGAAAATAGGGAGGCATTGAAAAATTACCCGTCTGATAATATGTTGGCAGAGATTGCAATGAAAGATATGTTGTTAATGCTTAGTAAACGAGGCGAAGAAAAAGAAATTTTTAATATTATACAAAGAGAAAGTAATATATTTGAAAACAAAGGAATTTTGGATGAAATTCAAGATTTAGATACAAAAGAATATTTAGAGGATTTTAGATTTTACAAAGAAATAATTGATGGAAAAAAATCAGGATGTTTTCAAATATTATATTGGAAAAAACTTCCTTATGTTACACCTGTAGCGGCGCAGTCACCTATTGCAATATATAAGGATATGAATGGGGATATTGTAAATGATGTATATAGTGAAGATCCTAATTATAGAATACAAAATGTGCATTTATGTATTTTCCCAATTGAAAATGAGACAATCGTATTATTATTCTGCCATAAAAAAGAAAAAAATTATAAAAAGTTAAGACATCAACTAAATAGTATTTCAGAAGAAAAAAAGTTAATGTATATAAATTACATAATGTTTGCATATACGGAAAATTATTTTTTTTCCAAGAGTGTACAGAAAAAGATAGAAGCAGATGAAAACTTGAGAAAGCTTAGTAGAGAATTAAATGGGTTACCTAATTTTGGATATATGAATACTGATAGTATTTTAGATAAATATGAACCAGTAAAGATGGAGGAAATTCCCAATTTTTTATTAGAAGAATATAGTTTACAGGTGGAATAGTATGGCATATTATGTATTTTTAGATACAAATATTTATGAAGAAAGTAATTTCTCATTTCAAAACGGTAAATTTACAAAACTAAAAGAAATGACAGAATAAGGAAAGGTTGTATTGTTATATAATGAAGTTATATATAGAGAAGTGAAGCAACACATAGAAAGTTATATAAAAGAAGCTGTCCGAGAATACAATGCGGCGATAAAAAACAAAGGGTTTGCTCCTTTTAGAAACATTAAGGAATGGAACGAACATTTGGAATTACTTGACGAACAGAAGTTAGTTGAGCAGCAGTGGAAAGCGTGGGATGCTTATTTAAGTTCGTGTTGTGCTATTAAAATTTCAACAAAAAATGTAAATGTGGATGTTATTTTAGATAATTATTTTAAGAGATTATTACCATTTGAGAATAAAAAACCAAATGAATTTAAAGATGCTATAACAATAGAATCTATTTGTGATTATTTTGAAATTATAAAGGAAAAAGAATTTGTGGAAGAGCTATTTGTTGTGGCAGCGGATAAGGGAGTAAGGAAATCATTTAGGAATAATAAATCAATAATTTCCTTTGATAATCTAAACAAATTTATAAATTATATTATTTTACACACAGAATATTTGGCTGTTGCAATTAATAAAGAAATAGAAGGTGGGACATTTGATGATTTTATACAAAAGCATATTGTAGATCAAGTGTATTTGACAAATTGTAATATAGAGGATTTCTATGATGCTTTTCATATTGATGATGTTGAATATATGAACAATAAAGTAGGGTATATTGATATCACAGATGAAGGAATGGCAGAGGTTACATTAGAAATGTCAGCAAAAATTTGTGTAGAATATGCTGAAAGAGATGAAGATAATTCATTTTATGATAGAGAAGAAGATAGATATTTATGGGAAGAATTCATTGAATATAGAGAATATCATGAAGTTTCATTTGAAGCCGCAATGATTTTAAATATTGGTGAGTTGGATGAAAAAATAATAAAAGAAAAAGTTAATCAATTTAATGAATTATTAGAAGAATTTGATGAGTCAATTTTAAATATTACTGTTGAACCTGAAACGATTTTTATTCCGAAGGGAACGGTTATTTCAATGAATGGATGGACTCTAATTAAAAGAGAGGAAATTAGAAATACAGTTGATGATTGGAATGAGGAAGGGTATACAGGAGATAAACCTTATACAATTTGCCCAGATTGTGGAAGACCGATATCATTTGAAAATGATGGGGGAAATGGTTTTTGCATAGATTGCGGATCAAGACATTAGAGGTAGTGTATGAAAAATTATATTTGGGATGGAGAAATAGATATGGGATGGGAGGATATGAAGTCCTATCTTATAGAAGTTTCAAATAAATTTATACAGAAGGTGCTTATTTTAGCAGATCAGTCAAATAATATTGTTGTAAAAAAATTAGTAAATGAAAAGAGTGCGCAACGCTTTGAGGCAGTTATAGATGCATTGTCTGAAAATATGGAGGATATATTTTACTATACATATGAAGATTTAGAAGGTAATGCTGTAAGTGGTCTAAAGATGAAATCTTGGATATTGTTGGGAACAGCAACAGAAGTCGTTTTGCAAGTATTTTTATCAATATATATTGAAGATTATCAAAGTGCAAATTGGCAACAATGGGAAGAGTTTTCAGAAACTGAAGTAAAAAATGCTATTTTTGCCACCCTTAATAAATTGATGGAAGAAGGAAAAATAAAAAGAGAATATGTACGTTCAATAAAGGATGCTGTATGTGATGAAATTAAATATCACGTAAAAATGCATCCTGTAGAAAAGGTAATGTTGGATGAAATAATTTCCTTTTATGAGAAAAATGAAATATTAGATCAGAAGGACATAGAAGTATTAAGAAGTATACAAAAAAATAGAAATTGCATTCATGCTTACATGGATCGAGATATTGGCTTGTGGTCTGATTTTCAATATTGTATAAGATTCTTTTGCGCTTTGTTAGAAACATTGACATTTAGGATGCCAGAAGAAGTATAAATGAATAATATGTAATGACTTTTGCACATTGGAAGTATCACGACCTTTGTGCATTAGGAATGATAGAAAATGCCTTATGATGCAAAAATGCATCATAGGGCATTTTTGTGTAAATGGGGGTAGGGGTTCCCATTTACGAAATACGAAACAAATACTTTTGTGAAGTATTTCTTTTATGAGATATGCCAGACCTGAAAAGGGCTGGGATGTCCATAAAATCCCCGTAGGGCACTATACGAAATATAGTGCAGCGAAGCAACCCTACGGCGGAATAAAATAGCTATAGGAATGGAACAGGTGACCTTTGCAGGCAAAGCCTGCATTGGGAACGCTGTGCAATGGATAGCTATTTTATGTAGCGTGCGACGGATGCTTTTTCTGCACCTTTACTCAAATGATTTATTTTTTCTATACAGCAAATGCAGTAAAATCAAGGCTTTCCAGCTTTTTATGATTAACTGTCATTTTTTTATGACTGCAAACCATGAAAAACCATGATTGATGGTCATACATTTTTAGATTTGTAGCAATAAAAATTTTGTATAGGAATAATAAAGTTCATGACTAATGATAAAGAAAAGGCTATATAGCAATCATAAAATTTATGATTATATACCTAAAAAAGCTGTACAGTAATATAAATTATCATGACCAAGTGCAATAAAAATATTGTAAGGTATCAAAAATAGTATTGTACGCTTTCAAAAATTATGTTGTAGGCAATCAGAAAAAATCATAATAGAGATATAAGAAAATAAGACAGGCAATCAAAATTTATTTAGTGGGGGTTTAGAAATGAATATAAGACAGTTCAGTAAATTGCCAAAAGAAGAACAGCTTAAATTGTTATTTAAGCGTGTAGAAAAAATGAAAAAGGAGAAATTGACAACACGAGAGGTCATCTTGTCTGAACACAAAACACCATATAAAAGAGAGGATAACAGTCAGACGAAATCACGATGTTTATTATGACGGAGAGAGCCATTATTATATTGACGGATCGGTTTATAAGGGTGGAAAACTGTTGTTATTAGCTTATGATGAAGAAAAGGAAAAATATTATCAGGTTGAAAATGGCAGGATGGTTCTTGTTAAACCCACTGGCATATAAGAGAGATAGATTATATAACGTCCATAATCCAATTAGAAATGCCTGATTAAAATAACACGAAATTAATTTAATATAAATATATAATAGCAGCTTCTACCGAAGCTGCTATTGTATGTAATGACAGTAATATGCTGAATATTATTTAGTTCCAGTAGACCCAAATCCTCCATCACCTCGCACTGTATCACTTAATTCCTCAGTCTCAACGAATTCAGCAGTGATATAAGGTGTGAGTACAAGCTGTGCAATTCTGTCGCCAGGTTCAACGGTTACAGGGGATTGTGAATGGTTGTGTAATGCAACCATAAGCTCGCCGCGGTAATCAGAGTCAATAACGCCGACCTTATTGGCTGGGGCAAGACCTTTTTTGCACGCCATACCGCTTCGTGCGTATACAAGACCAACAAGGCCTTCTGGGATTTCCATAGCAATCCCTGTCTTGATGAATTCTGTAGTACCAGCGTTGATTATCACTGGTTCAGTCATTCCGGAATAGAGGTCTGCACCGGCAGAGAATTCTGTACCATAAGTTGGAACTATTGCATTTGGTGTAAGCTTTTTAAATTTAACTGTCTGTTTCATTGATAATTATTCTCCTTAATATTATTGATATTCAGGTGACTGACTAATACCTGAATTTTTTTATATAGATTTTCCACTGATTATTGATATTCTTCAGCAGTAACTACAGTGCCTTCTTTTAAAGACTGCTGTACAAGTATTGTGCGCTGGTTTGATGAACCCTTGAATTTAAGCATCATATCTTTTAATTCTTCAACAAATCTTCCATCGACGCATACGTCAATATATGAAAGCATTTCTCTGGTTTCAGGATATTTGTCATACATTTTATCCATAATATCCTCATCAAAAAGGTAACCGGTAAAGCACCATATATCCTTGGCCGGATAGTTTTCCTTTACAGCCTTTAGAAGCGGAATAAGTCCCCTTTGATTGGCTGGTTCAAATGGTTCGCCGCCAAGCAGTGTAAGACCAGCAATATAATCTGGCTTCATTGAATTAATTATATCAGATATGGTTGCATCAGTAAAAGGTGTACCATAGTTAAAATCCCACGCAATTTCATTAAAGCAGCCTTTGCAGTGGTGTGTACATCCGCTTACAAAAATGCTTGTACGTACTCCAGGACCATTGGCGATGTCGTTATATTTAATTTCAGCGTAGTTCAAAATATTCCTCCTGATTATGTGCCTTATATGTAAATTAATATGTATAATATCATAAATTGGACAAATATAACAGTGGTTAGAAGTGGCAATTAATATTATAATAACAATAGTTAAAGATTTAACGCATAACGTAATAGAAATAGTATAGCAGACACTACATATGTAAAATGCATAACAGAAAAGAGGCTTTATATGGTTGATATATTTTTTGACAAGTTATACAGATATCCAAGAATTAATGAATGTGTTAGCATAGCAGTTCCATTTGCTAAAGGGGAACTATATAATACGGATAATATAAGCATAGTTCAGAATAAGAGAAAATGTATTATCCAGCCAAAGGTTACGGCAGAGTATGATGACGGTAGTATAAAGTATCTTTTTGTCGATTTTATGGCAGATTTACCAGCTAATAAGTTGGCAAAGGCAGTATTGACAACTACTAAACAGGAGTTAGCTAATCTTATAGCAGACGGACAATCAGAGTGTGCTAAGCATGATGGCATCGTCAGTGTAACACCGGTTAATAATGGCTTTTTAATAAAATGCGGCAGTCTGGAATATGAGGTTGCCAACAACAGCAGTTCAATATTCAGGCAGCTTAATGATTACAGGAAAGTATATACAGATAAGAATTTTGAAGGTCCATATCTTAAGGATAAAGATGGTAATACTTATAAGCTTAAGATTGGAGAGTGGAAGGTTATTGAGGCCGGACCAGTTACTGCAAGCGTAGAAGCTGAGTGCAGTAATATCGCAGCAGGGAATATTGAGAACAAAAATATTAAGGCAGTTATTAAAGTCACTGGTTATGCTGGAAAGCCATGGGTTAATATTACATACAGAATTATCAATACATCAGATGATGAGTTAAAGATAAAGTCGCTTGTATTTTATATTAAGAAATCAGAAGATAGTGTAATTACAGAGCAGTTAAAGCCTCTTAAAATTACAGCAGGTAACGATTCAACAGGCTGTGGTGATATCCGTACAGATAATTCGCATAATGATGGTCCTGTATTTGTGACAAGGGGTACAACAGAGCTTGATATGCTTGAAAAGAAGGCTGATGTCAATAATATAAGAACTGTTGTTGCAACTTCTAATTATAAGACAAGCTTTATAATTGGTAAGAATGGCGAGGAGGTCAATGAGGTAATTGATGATAAATATCTTGTGAAAGAGGCTAATGAGCATTTTGCAGAGGTATTTTATGGAACATTTATGGCTGATTATACTGATGGTGAAGATGGCTTTAGTGTTACGGTTCATCAGGCACAGCAGAATTATCCTAAGGCAGTGAAGTCGTGCAGGGAAGGTGTGGCTGTTATGCTTGTTCCTGAGAATGTCGGGGAGATTACTATGCAGTCAGGAATGGCAAAAGAACAGCAGTTTATGATACATTTTCATAGCCCTGATATGAAGCTGTGGGAGATAGACAACAGGAGTCTTATATACCAGATGCCAGACAGACCATATATAGCACCAGAAGTGTTTAAGAGGGCAGGGGTTATGATTGATGTGTTCCCTGTAAAGTATAATGACGATTTTGAGATATCACTTATGGCAAAAGCAGACGGACATTCAAGGTGCTATGGTATGCTTAACTGGGGCGATACGGTAGATCAAGGCTACACTGTTCAGGGACGTGGCGGTGGAAAGCCTGTTTGGAGCAATAATGAATACGATTATCCACATGCCTGTGCACTTATGTATGCAAGAACCGGTGTCAGAAGATTTATGGATTATCTGATTGTGTCAGCAAAGCATTGGATGGATATAGATGTGTGCCATTACAGTAGTAATCCTCTTAGAATTGGCGGACAGTGGGAGCACACGGCAGGACATTGTAAGAATGGTGTTATGGTATGCTCTCACGAGTGGGTCGAGGGTCTGCTTGATTATTACCATTTTACAGGTGATAAGAGAGGTTATGATACAGCAGTTGGAATAGGAGAAAATGTATTAAAACTTCTTGAAACTCCTATGTATCAGGTGCCGGGTGAAGCCAATGCAAGGGAAACCGGCTGGGCACTAAGGACACTTACAGCCCTTTATATAGAGACTAATGATAATAAATGGCTTGTAAAATGTGACTGGATAATTGATAATTTTAAGAAGTGGGAAGAAGAATATGGTGACTGGTTATCACCTTACACAGATAATACAGCCATAAGAGTAGGCTTTATGATATCAATAGCGGTAGGAAGCGTTATGAGATATTACAGAATATTCCCAAGAGAAGATATCAGGCAGATGATATTAAGGGCAGTTGATGACCTGACAGAGAACTGTTATATGGATAATGGTTTGTTCTATTATAAGGAGCTTCCAAGTCTTGCAAGAAATGGCAATAATACCCTGCTTCTTGAAGCACTTGCAATAGCCTATGAGCTTACAGGTAATAAACAGTATCTTGAATATGGACTTAATACGTTCAGGGGTGCTGTGAATGAAGTGCCTAAGGGAGCAGTAGGAGTCAAGACTATTATAGATGATGCGGTAATATGTCAGGGTAATTCAGGGAAAGGATTTGCACAGAGTTTCATACCACTTGCAACTTATTATAATGCAATTAGTGAAAATAATATGACATTCTGACAATAATGTGTTAAAATAAATATTATGATGTATGTGTAAGAGGCATAAGATGGCATTTCAGTAATGAAAGATGTCATTTTACTGGGACAACACAGCACACCGGAAACAGACAGCCATATCAGAAAGAATATACTGATATGGCTGTTTGGGTTAAATAATCATAACACAGAGTAACAGCCTAAGGAGGTTAATTATGAGAATCGGTATAAGAGCACACGATGTGGCATATGCACCACTTAATGAACTTATTCCTAATATACATAATCAGGGATTTCATTGTATGCACATAGCATTAAGCAAGTCTATTAAGGAGTTCAAGCCTGGAGTAGAGACTATGACACCAGGTCTTGCAATGTATATTAAAGAATTATGTGCAGAGAATAAGGTTGATATAGCAGTACTTGGCTGTTACCTTAACCTTTGCAATCCTAATGAGGAGAAGCACAAGGAGATAGTTGAGAAATATAAGGCACATATAAGATTTGCAAGTATACTTGGCTGTGGCGTAGTTGGTACAGAGACAGGTGCTGTCAATGAGGAGTACAAGTATGAGCCAGCTAACCATTCAGAGGAAGCTTTACAGTGCTTTATAGATAATTTAAGACCAATTGTTAAATACGCAGAGCAGTTTGGCGTTATAGTTGCGATTGAACCGGTATGGAAGCATATTGTTAATACAGTTGAGAGAGCAAGAAAGGTTCTTGATGCGATAGCCTCACCTAATCTTCAGATTATATTTGATCCAGTTAACCTTTTATATGTGGGTAATATAGATAAGCAGGATGAGATAATCAATCAGGCATTTGATTTATTATTAAAGGATATAGCAGTTGTCCACTGCAAAGACTATGTCGTTGAAGGTGATGAGCTTAAGTCAATAGCGGCAGGAACAGGTGGACTTAATTATCCTCTTCTTCTTAAGAAGATTAAGGAACATAAGCCATATGTTCATTGCACACTTGAGAATACTGTACCAGAAAATGCAGTAGCAACAAGAGAATTTATGGAAAAATTATATTCAGAAGTGTAGGGAGAAATTATATGCCAGAGAATAATATAGAATTAGCAGGCAATACCAATATCAAGACAAGTCAGGTGGACAAGTCGGTTGATACTCCAGCAGATTTTACAAGTCCTGAAGTGCTTTATAATAAGCTTATAGAAACAATCAGGCAGTATCATCCTTCATCAGATTTATCTGATATAGAGAGAGCATATAAAGTGGCTAAGGAGGCACACGAAGGACAGTTTAGAAAGTCTGGAGAGCCATATATTATTCACCCACTGTGTGTTGCCATTATATTAGCAGAGCTTGAACTTGATAAGGAATCTATTATTGCAGGTCTTTTGCACGATGTTGTGGAAGATACAGTTATGACAAGTGAAGATGTTGCTAGGGAATTTGGCGATGAAGTAGCACTTTTGGTAGATGGTGTAACAAAGCTCACACAGCTTAATTACCAGCACGACAAGATTGAAGTCCAGGCTGAGAATTTAAGAAAAATGTTCCTTGCAATGGCAAAGGATATACGAGTTATTATGATAAAGCTTGCCGACAGGCTTCATAATATGCGTACAATGCAGTACCAGTCACCAGCCAAGCAGGTAGAAAAGTCAAGAGAAACTATGGATATATATGCACCTATTGCCCATAGATTAGGTATATCCAAGATTAAGGTAGAACTTGATGATTTATCAATGAAGTATCTTATGCCGGATACTTATAATGATCTTGTAAAGCAGGTTGACATTAACAGACCGGGCAGGGAGGCATTTATAAAGAGCATTATCAAAGAAGTAGGTATGCACATTAGCAATGCTGGAATTGAAGCTGAGATAGATGGAAGAGTTAAGCATTTCTTCTCAATATATAGAAAGATGGTTAACCAGAATAAGACACTTGACCAGATATATGATATATTTGCCGTTCGTATAAAGGTTGATACAGTCAAGGATTGTTATGCGGCACTTGGTGTTATTCATGAAATGTATAAGCCAATACCGGGACGTTTTAAAGATTATATAGCAATGCCTAAGCCTAATATGTACCAGTCACTTCATACAACACTTATTGCTTCTAATGGACAGCCATTCGAGGTACAGATAAGAACTTATGAAATGCACAGAATTGCTGAATATGGTATTGCTGCCCACTGGAAGTATAAAGAGGGCAAGACAGGAGAGTCTGATAAGAGTGAGGAAGCTAAGCTTAGCTGGCTAAGACAGATTCTTGAATGGCAGAGAGATATGTCTGATAACAAGGAGTTCTTATCATCAATTAAGAATGACCTTAACCTTTTTTCTGATTCAGTGTACTGTTTCACTCCTACAGGTGATGTTAAGACACTTCCAGCAGGTTCTAATCCAATAGATTTTGCATACAGCATACATAGTGCTGTAGGTAACAAGATGGTTGGTGCAAGGGTCAATGGCAAGCTTGTTAATATTGATTATGAGATTAAGAATGGTGACAGAATTGAGATTATAACATCACAGAATTCCAAAGGACCAAGTCGTGACTGGCTTTCAATGGTTAAGTCAACACAGGCCCGTAACAAGATTAACCAGTGGTTTAAGCAGGAGCTAAAAGAAGACAATATTATAAAGGGCAAGGAACTTATATCTAATTACTGTAAGAGTAAGGGAATTGTTCTTTCTGAGATTAATAAGCCTGAGTTCGTTGAGAAAGCACTAAGAAAATATGGTTACAAAGACTGGAATGCTGTTCTTGCGGCAGTAGGACATGGTGCATTAAAAGAAGGCCAGATTGTCAATAAGCTTAATGAGGAATATCAGAAGACCAAGAAGGCTGAGATAACTGACAAGCAGGTACTTGACAGCATTGTGGCAAGTGAGAGCAAGGATAAAGAGAAGGAGAAGAAGGGCAAAGGCGGTATTGTTGTAAAAGGAATACATGATGTTGCTGTCCGTTTCTCTAAGTGCTGTAATCCAGTGCCTGGTGATGAGATTGTTGGATTTGTTACAAGAGGAAGAGGAATATCAATTCACAGAACAGATTGTGTTAATATTCTTAATTTCCCAGCTAATGAAAGAGCAAGGCTTATTGAAGCTGAGTGGGAGCAGACAGAGAATAAAGATGAGAAGTACAGTGCAGAGATTAATATATATGCAGGCAATAGAAAAGGACTTATTGTTGATATTTCACGTCTGTTTACGGAATCTAATATAGATGTAAGATTTATGAACAGCCGTGTTAATAAGAAACAGCTTGCAACAATCAATCTTGGATTTGTTGTATCTGGTAAGGAAGAACTTAACAGATTAATTGATAATTTAAGAAAGATTGACGGAGTGACAGATATAGAGAGAGCTACAGGCTGATATTTATAACCGCTGTCGTGCGAAGTTAAGATATTTTATATATTGCTTCGTACGACAGCATTTTTGACACAGGGATTGGAGATTATAATGTATAAAATAGATGTAAGAGTATTAGGAATGGTAGCAACGAATTGTTACCTGCTTTGTAATACAGACACTAAAGAATGTGTGCTTATAGACCCTGCGGATAATGCTGGAAAGATAAGTGAGATGATAGAACAGTCGGGCTGTACGTTAAAGGGAATACTTTTAACACACGGACATTTTGACCATATTATGGCAGCAGATGAAGTGAGGGATAAATATAATGTCAAGGTGTATGCCTCAGCAGAGGAGAAGAATACATTAAGTACACCTCATATTAATCTAGGTGAGGCTTATGGAATGAACCTGTCTGTGAAGGCTGATATATGGCACAATGATGGTGATATACTTAATCTTGCAGGCTTTGATATTAAGGCAATCCATACACCGGGACATACGGAGGGTGGAACGTGCTATTATATTGAGGCAATCGGCGTGTTATTCTCAGGTGATACACTTTTCTGTGAGTCAGTTGGAAGAACAGATTTCCCTGGTGGAAGTATGAGCGACATTGTGCATTCAATTAAGGACAAGTTAATGGTACTTCCAGATGATACAAAAGTGTATACAGGACACGGCGAGGGAACAAGCATAGGATATGAGAGGGTTCATAACCCGTTTATAGGTGCATAAGAAAGATGGATAATATGATATATATTAAAATTGATAACGATACATTTTATGATGATGCAATAGTTCTTGTGCGTTCATTTTACCCAAGAATGGAGGTGAAGGCATATAAGCAGGATACAGTTGTCACAGAAGGTGATAAAGTGATTGATATAACGGTACCTGATATGACAGGGCTTAACAAGAGCGAAATGCACGATAAATTCAAGTCATATTTATATGACAGGCTCAGCCAGATGACAGGAAAGACACTGCCTTGGGGTTATCTTACAGGAGTGCGCCCAAGCAAGATTGCATATGTTATGCTTGAAGATGGCGAAGACGAGCAGACTATAAAGAAGCATTTTGTGAATAAGCATAAGGCGAGTGAGAAGAAAGCCAGCCTTGCAATAAATGTAGCAAAGAAAGAAATGGACATTCTTAATAAGATAGATTATAAGAATGGTTACAGTTTATATATTGGAATACCATTTTGTCCAAGTATATGCTTGTACTGCTCATTTTCATCATATGCACTTGATGCGTATAAGAATTATGTGGATGATTACCTTGATGCACTTATTAAGGAGATGACCTTTGTAGCAAGGGCAATGAAAGGCAGAAGACTTGATACAGTGTATTTTGGCGGTGGAACACCAACAACACTTGGTGCGGCACAGCTTGACAGGCTCATAACGGCTTTAAAGGAGCTTTTTGATATTGACGGCTGTCATGAATTTACAGTTGAAGCAGGACGTCCAGACAGCATAACAAGGGATAAGTTAAAGGTGTTAAAGGCACATAATGTTGGAAGAATATCTATTAATCCGCAGACGATGAACCAGCAGACACTTGACCTTATAGGAAGAAAGCACACTGTAGAGCAGATTAAAAATGTGTATTCTATGGCAAGGGAAGAAGGTTTTAATAATATTAATATGGATATTATTCTTGGACTTGTCGGTGAAGATGTTGATGAGGTGGCTCATACATTATCAGAGATTGAGGCGATGAAGCCTGAGAGCCTTACAGTACATTCTCTTGCAATAAAGAGAGCGGCGGCACTTAATATATGGAGAGATAAGTATAAGCAGTTATCTACCAATAATACAGATGAGATAATAAGAATGACAGAGGACACAGCCAAAAGACTGTCAATGGAGCCTTATTATATGTATCGTCAGAAGAATATGGCAGGTAATTTTGAGAATGTCGGTTACTCAGTTGTGGGACTTGAATGTATATATAACATTCTTATTATGGAGGAAAAGCAGACAATAATTGCCTGTGGTGCAGGAGCTTCCAGCAAGGTAGTATTTCATAATGAAGCAGATGATAATCATTCAGTCAGAATTGAGAGAATAGAAAATGTAAAAGACGTTCGTAATTATATTCAAAGAATTGATGAAATGATTGATCGAAAGAAGAAATTCTTTGAGGAAAATAATTTCTGGAAATAATAGTTATTGAAATAACAATTTGAAAGGAATTATTATTTGGTAATAATTTCCTTAGGATAGATAGAATTAAATTATATTTAAAGGAATATAGTGTCCTGAAATCAGGATATACACTTATTATAAAAAATATAGAAATGAGGATAGTATGAAGATAGCAGTTGCTTACGAGAATGGAAATGTTTTTGAACATTTCGGACATTCAAGACAATTTAAGATTTATGAAACAGATGGACAGAACATTGTTAAAGAAGAAGTTATAGAGAGTGAAGGCTCTGGACATTCAGCTATGGCAGGCCTTCTTGCAGGTCTTGATATTAATGCTGTTATATGTGGTGGTATCGGTGGTGGTGCTGCCAATGCATTAGGCGAAGCAGGCATAGAAGTATATTCAGGTGTATCAGGAAATGCAGATGAAGCGCTAGAGGCATACCTTAATGGAGAATTGATATCAGAGGGTGTTAATTGCAGTCATCATTCACACGAAGAAGAACAGAGCTGTGGAACAGCTGATACAGAAAATGAAAGCTGCGGCTGTGGCTGTGGTTGTGGAAGTGACACAGATGACGGAAGCTGCGGCTGTGGAAGTAATGAAACATCAGGCTGTGGCGGCTGTTCAGGTTGTGGTGGAGGAGCACCTTTATTTGATGGAGCTAATGTAGGCAGGGTGTGCAGAGTACACTACAAAGGAACATTTAACGATGGAACACAGTTCGATTCATCTTATGACAGAGGAGAACCTCTTGAATTCACCTGTGGTGCAGGTATGATGATACTTGGCTTTGATAAGGCTGTAGCTGATATGAATGTAGGAGATATAATAGATATACATTTAATGCCAGAAGAAGCTTATGGAGAGAAAAATCCAGATGCAATTATCACAGTTCCAATCAGCGAGCTTGCAGGTTCAGAAGAACTTAAGGTTGATGATATGGTATATCTTCAGAATGTATATGGACAGCCATTTCCAGCTAAGGTAACAGCCTTAACAGATAATGATATAACATTTGATGCTAACCACGAGATGGCAGGAAAAGAACTTAACTTTAAGATTGAGCTTGTAGAAGTTAAATAAGACTTGAGTAGATTATTAACTTAATAAAATAGATAATAATAGATATTATGGTAGATTTTAATCATCGAACTGGATAGATTATTAAGAATAAATCTCCCTGTAACTTATATCCGGAAGCAAAGGCTTAGGAAAGATATAAGTTACAGGGAGATTTTATCAGCTTTAAGTATTATTATATATAAATGGTTTATTGTTCTAATCTATACTTGTGAAATGTTTAGAGCGTATTCATTAAAATATATTGACCTATTCTTAATATTAAATATTGAGAATTATTTTAATATGGAATTATTCTTCCTCATCAATTATTCGTCTTGCAACATATACACCACTTGCAGAAGCGTGTGATAATGAATGTGTAACGCCGCTTCCGTCACCGATTATGTAAAGACCTTTGTACTTGGTTTCAAGGTTGTTGTCAATCTCAACTTCCATATTGTAGAATTTGACCTCAACACCATATAAAAGAGTGTCGTCATTGGCAGTACCCGGAGCAATTTTATCAAGAGCATAAATCATCTCTATTATTCCGTCAAGTATACGCTTAGGTAGAACAAGGCTTAAATCGCCGGGAGTAGCAGAAAGAGTAGGTCTTACAAGTCCTTCTTCAATTCTTTTATCTGTGCTTCGTCTGCCACGTATAAGGTCACCGAATCTTTGGACAATTACACCGCCGCCAAGCATATTAGAAAGACGTGCAATACTTTCACCATATCCGTTGCTGTCTTTGAAAGGTTCAGAAAAGTGCTTTGCAACAAGCAGGGCAAAGTTAGTATTTTCAGTCTGTTTATCACTGCCTTCATAGCTGTGTCCATTAACAGTTACAATGCCGTTAGTATTCTCATTAACAACGATACCATTAGGATTCATACAGAAGGTGCGGACTAAATCCTCAAACTTTTCAGTCCTGTATACAATCTTACTTTCGTATAATTCATCTGTAAGATGTGCAAATATAACAGCAGGAAGTTCAACTCTTACACCGATATCAACACGGTTTGATTTAGTTGGAATATCTAAGTCCTGACAGACTTTTTCAATCCATTTGCTTCCGCTTCTTCCAACAGATACAACACATTTGTTGCAGTCCATATAGGCATCTTTGTAATATATCCGGTAATTATTATCGATTATTTCAATATTGGTAACAGGAGTATTAAAGTAGAAATCAATATGCTCCTTCATTTCATTGTACATATTTTCAAGGACAATATAATTAATATCAGTTCCAAGATGTCTTACAGAAGCATCAAGAAGCTTTAATTTGTTCTGCATACATAAAGTCTTGAATTTAGTACCGGCAGTTGAGTACATATGCGTATCCTCACCACCGTGGGAAGTATTGATGGTATCAACATATTTCATAAGGCCGATAGCTTCTTCCTTGCCGATATATTCGTAAAGAGTACCACCAAAGTCATTAGTAATGTTGTATTTGCCATCAGAAAATGCTCCGGCACCGCCAAAGCCATTCATAATGGCACAGGTTGGGCATTTGATACAGGATTTGATATTTTTTCCGTCAATTGGACATTTTCGTTTCTCCAAAGTATTGCCTTCTTCAAATACGGCAACCTTTAGATCAGGAGCTTTCTTCATAAGCTCATAAGCAGAGAATATTCCGCCCGGACCAGCACCTATAATTATTACATCATATTTCATAAAATATTCACCCCACAATCGTTAATCGTCCTAAGTATTATATTATAAAAGCAGGATTATTAACAAGCAAAACAATTAAGATATGAATATTAATCTTGAAAGTGTTGTAAATACAACATATTAATGCGGAATGAAGATGTTACAATCCAGACATACTAATAATCCACATACAGATAAGTGTAATTGTGGTCTTACAAGATATACAGGTAAGAGTGACTGTAAGCTTACAAGATAATAAAGCAGATTATAATATGATGCACATATAAGCATAACAGCCAGCTTATATATAAAGCTGATAAATTACCAGCAGATAGATTGAAAAATATAATAAAAATAATGGAGGAATTATATGAACAGGACAGAACAGATTAAAGGCTATCTTAAAAGACTTGGTGATGGTGAAAGTCTTGAGAATGTTAAGAAAGATTTTGTTAAGGAATTCAATGATGTCAATCCAATAGAGATTATGGAAGCGGAGCAGGCGTTGATAGCAGAGGGAACACCTATATCAGAGGTTTCAAAGCTGTGTGATGTTCACTCAGCATTATTTCACGGTGCGACTAAGGAAGAAAGAATAGCCAAGGCGGAAAATGAAATATCAGAGATGAAAAAGTACTATGATGACACAATGAAAGGTATGACTAAGAGTGCCATTGCAGATATGCGTAAAGACAGAGAAAGCATTTTTAATAAACTGGCTATGATAAGCGGCCACCCATTAAATACTTTTGTGAAAGAAAATAAGGCAATCCAGCAGGTTATTGATGATATTAAAGAAAATATTACAAGCGGACATATTGATATAAAGGCACTGAAAGAGAAGATATATAAGCTCAGGGAGTTATCTATTCATTATGCCAAGAAAGGGGATTTGTTATATCCGGTGCTTAATGTACGATATAAAATCAGCGGACCTTCGGCGGTTATGTGGACAGTTGATGATGAGATAAGAGATGAGCTGTCAGACATAGCAAAGCAGTTAAATTACGTGGACGGTAATAACAGTAGCAAAGCAGACAATAATAACAGTGCGGATAACAATAATGGTAAAAGTCTGGACGGTAAATTAATTGAAAGAATAGAAAATGTTATAAAGAGGGCAGAGGAGATGATATATAAGGAAGATAATATATTGTATCCTAACTGTGCCGCTAATTTTACGGAAGCTGAGTGGATTGGAATATATCACGATTCCAAAGATTATGCCGTGTGCCTTGATACAGTATCAGACAGATGGGAGAAAGCAGAAGAAGTAGAAAATGTGTATAAACCTGAAGTGTCAGAACAATCTGATAAGAAAGAAGATGTTCAGAATGAGTTATATATGGCAGGCGGACATATGACACTTTCGCAGCTTGAGGCACTGCTTAATGCAATACCAATGGAGATAACATTTGTTGATGAAGATAATATCAACAGATATTTTAATGAAGGGTCAAAGGTATTTAAAAGACCTGTTATGGCAATTGACAGGGAGGTATTCTCGTGCCACCCACCAAAGATTGAGGCAAAGGTCAGAAGAATTATAGAAGAATTCAGGATAGGAACACTTGATGAAGTACCTGTCTGGATGGATAAACAAGGAAGGACTATGCTTGTTAAATATATTGCGGTAAGGGACAAGCAGGGAAATTATGTTGGAACTCTTGAGGCGGTTCAGGATATGGAATTTGCTAAAGAACATTTTGCAAAGCTTAAATAAACGTGTATACAAGGTTTCTCTTTAAATATAGCCGATAAGGACATTGACATTTCTTTCACATAAAAATATAATATAATATTGTCTGAATGGAATTGATTCAGCATTAAGTATATTGATATGGTAGAATTATGAAGAATAACAATAATGAACTCATTGATTATATGATTAATGATTTTAAAAGTGGAATTAAGCACGGAGTGCTTGTTGCCAATCTGACATATGAGCTTGCACAGATGTGTGGTTTGTCTAAAGATGAGGCATACGAATTAAAGATTGCTGCGATGGTTCACGATGTTGGAAAGTTAAAGCTTTCAGAATATCTGTATGGAAGAACCGATGAGGCACTTCCGGAAGATGAGAAGCAGTATATGAGTATGCACTCAAAGATAAGCTATGATCTATTGAAAAAATACGATTATTCAGATAATATAATGGATGTCGTTCTTTCACATCACGAATGTTTTGATGGAAGCGGATATCCTAATGGGCTTGTTGGTGAGCAGATACCATTAGGAGCAAGAATATTAAAGGTTGCAGATGAATTTGCGGCACTTATATCAGACAGACCATATAGGAAAGCATTTGATATAGACACTGCTGTTACAATTATGATAGATGAGATTAAGAATATGGATATCAGAGTATTCCTTTTATTCCAGAGGCTTATTCACGAAGATTCGACTATAGAATTGATTAATAATAGCAGATTAGATATTGATGATTTGGATATAAGTGATATACTAAAAATCAGTCAAGATTAGGAGTAACCTAATTATGCCTTAGGGCAAATAAAACAAGCTGTTAATACAGCTAAGAAGAATGAGGTAATTAACTATGGCAGAGTCAATGGTTGGCTTAAAGAGAACACACAGATGCACAGAAGTTTCAAGTGCAGATATTGGCAGTACAGTTACAGTTATGGGCTGGGTTGCTAAAAGACGTAATCTTGGTTCACTTATATTTGTGGATTTAAGAGACAGAAGCGGTCTTTTACAGATTCTTTTTGATGAGAATATTATCGGCAAAGAAGGATTTGACAAGGCATATACATTAAGAAATGAATTCGTAATAGCTGTAGTAGGTAAGGTTATTAAGAGAAGTGGAGCAGTTAATGACAATCTTAAGACCGGTGATATTGAGATTGCGGCTGAATCATTAAGAATACTTTCTGAGTCAGAGACACCTCCATTTCCAATTGAGGATAATATTAATACTAAAGAAGATATAAGACTTAAATATAGATGCCTTGATCTTAGACGTCCTGATATTCAGTCTAATATCATTATGAGAAGCAAGGTTGCCACTCTTACAAGAGCATTTCTTGCTAATGAAGGTTTCCTTGAAATAGAGACACCTATGCTTACTAAGTCAACGCCGGAAGGAGCAAGAGATTATCTTGTGCCAAGCAGGGTTCATCCAGGAAAATTCTATGCACTTCCACAGTCACCACAGCTCTTTAAGCAGATGCTTATGTGCTCTGGATATGACAGATATATGCAGATTGCAAGATGTTTTAGAGATGAAGATTTAAGAGCTGACAGACAGCCGGAATTCACTCAGATAGATATGGAATTGTCATTTGTTGACGTTGATGATGTAATTGATGTTAATGAAAGACTTTTAGCATATCTTTTCAAAGAGGTATTAGATATTGATGTACAGCTTCCAATCCAGCGTATGACATGGCAGGAAGCTATGGATAGATTTGGTTCTGATAAGCCAGATTTAAGATTTGGTATGGAACTTAAGAATGTTACAGACATAGTAAAGAACTGTGGCTTCGGCGTATTTACAGGGGCTATCGAGAATGGTGGAACTGTAAGAGGTATTAATGCCAATGGACAGGGAAGTATGCCTCGTAAGAAGATTGATGCACTTGTCGACTTTGCAAAGGGATATGGTGCAAAGGGTCTTGCTTATATAGCTATTCACGAAGATGGTTCACTTAAGTCTTCATTCTCTAAGTTTATGACTGAGGATGAGATGAACGCACTTGTTGAGGCTATGGAAGGTAAGCCGGGTGACCTTCTTTTATTTGCTGCTGACCGCAATAAGATTGTATGGAATGTACTTGGAGCATTAAGAGTTGAACTTGCTGGACAGATGGGACTTCTTGATAAGAATGATTATAAGTTCCTCTGGGTAACAGAATTCCCTCAGTTCGA